>Ga0247841_10003470_pt1 | contig 29128 bp, 29 predicted proteins | sample LaCruzMarch2015__2_FD_192410 | JGI IMG/M metagenome (GOLD analysis project Ga0247841, IMG submission 192410) | Freshwater microbial communities from meromictic Lake La Cruz, Castile-La Mancha, Spain - LaCruzMarch2015_18m | ecosystem: Environmental > Aquatic > Freshwater > Lake | place: Spain... | reverse complement strand
GCTTGGCCAGCGCTTCCTTCTCTATCTGGCGGATCCTTTCACGCGTCAGGCCAAACTCGTGTCCGACCTCTTTCAGGGTTAAACCCTGCTCGTTGTCCAGACCGTAGCGCATCTCGATGATCCTGCGTTCGCGGTCGGTCAGTGAGGAAAGGACATCCCTGAACTGCTGCCTCAGCATGCTATGGGCCGCTTCATCCTCAGGCGCGGGATTGACTTCATCCTGGATAAAGTCGCTCAACTGGCTTTCATCGTCACCGATAGGGATATCCAGCGACACCGGCTCGGCGTACAGTATGCCCACCAGCCAGTCTATTTTGTCGGTTTCGACCCCCATTTCGGTGGCGATCTCGTCGCTGGTTGGTTTGCGGCCCAGCTTCTGCAATAGCTTCTGCCTGGCATTGTTCATCTTGGTAATGGTCTCAACCGTATGCACGGGAAGGCGGATGGTCCTCGACTGGTCCGATATCACTCTGTTGATGGCCTGCCTGATCCACCAGGTGGCATACGTGCTGAATTTAAACCCGCGCCTGTAATCGAATTTCTCAACAGCGCGCATCAGGCCTATATTCCCTTCCTGAATGAGGTCGGAAAGCGGCATGCCGCGCGCCCTGTATTTCTTGGCCATGCTCAGGACAAGCCTCAGGTTAGCCTTGATCATGTGCTCAGCAGCCTCACGGCCTGATTTCTTCAGTGCGGCAAAATGCTCCTTCAGCTTAAGGCTATTAGTCTCAAGGTACCTGGCAAATTCCGGCCTGGCCACGGCATCTCTCATCTCGGCAACCGTCTTTACCTCGGCATAGCCAGTAGTTATCTGCCAGGGGATCAGGCGCGTAACTATGGAAAGCTCTGTGATGTCCTGCAGCGCCTCCTCTGTTTCAATATGCGCAGATTTTGCCACAAACTGCGCCGTTTCCTCGCTGATCACATTGTCGATATGGTCCCTGAGCACGCTGTCGGAAACCTTCATCGACAGGGTGGCGGCGCCGGTCGAGCGATAATGTTTGAGCAGCCTGTCCATCAGGCTGCCGTGAGCTGCCAGGCGTGATACCAGGGACCTGACAATAGCAGTCTCGGGGAATTTACCGGAAGATCCGGCAGGCAAATGTTTCTCCACATGGGAAAGATAGTTCGCCAGCTCCATGCGACTGCTCAGTATCTTCTCATCTCTGGACGTCAGCAAGGGTGTTTTGCTGCATTCGGCGATATAGAGGCTGACCGAATCCTCGGCAAAATCAACGCCCTTCCTGTCGTCGGGATAAACCACATCCTCGACATCAGCCTTAACTAAAGCTGAATCACCAAGTTTCAAGCTGCCCTGCAGGCCCGAAAACCCAGAGTCCACACTTGTTTTTCCCACTGTCTTAACATCTTGCTTTATCTTAGCCATATCAATAAACTCCTTCCGCAATCACCGACATCACGGAATGTAATTATTCAACACTAAAATTGTGAATTCTTTATGAACTTTTAGCATAAATATATTAGCCCAGGCCGGCCTGCAGGTAAGCGACTAAGGTCGCAAATAATAAAACGTCCAAATTGGCAAAAAGGTTGCGCGGCGGCAAATATGAAGATTGCTTGATCAAATAAACAGGGAAGAGATGCCGGGGCCGCGGTCAGCTTTCCAGAGCAACAATTTCAAACGGACACTGTACTGCACCGGTAGCGCATACGAGTTCGCAGTCGGTGCACCAGCCGCAGTTATCAACCTCGACAATAGCAACAGTATTATTACTGAGTACGAGGGCACCGCATTTGCATACCGTAACGCAAAGGCCACACCCGTCGCACTTGGCCTGGTCAATGATGGGCATTATAGACAAACGGTTTAAATCCTCCGATAACGGCCTATTATATATCTAATTCTAATTGTTCACTTCCCAGTATGATGTAACCTACATCACCTCAGTTCAGTCCGGCCAGCCTGTCCAGGTAGCTCCTGTCCTTGATAACGATACGGTGCCTTTCGAGGCTGATGGCGCCGCTGTCCTCCAGGTTCTTGAGCGACCGGCCGACCACCTCTCTGGCAGTGCCTGCCATGGCCGCCATCTCGTATTGAGTCAGCCTTTGATAGCCTTCAGGCCCCGGCGCCGAATTCTGTAGCAAAATCTTGGCAACTCGCCCGGTAACGTTTTTGAAGGACAGGTCTTCCACAAGGGTCAGCAGCAAACGGGTCTGTTCCGAAATAATCTCAAGGGCATTGCGTACGATCCGCCAGTTCTTCTCCATAACAGGCAACAGATCGTTCCTGTGTATCCAGTAAATGAGGGTGTTACCCAGGGCCTGCGCGCTGTAGGGGCAAAAGTTGCCGCCGAAAACCGTCACGTCATTGAAAGACTCTCCCGGCCTGATAATCTTAATGATCTGTTCTTTGCCCTCAGAGGAAGTCTTATAAATTTTAACCACTCCCGTACCGACGAAGTGCAGGCTCTCCTGGTTGTCCCCCTCGGACACGATGGTCTGTCCCTTAATAAAAGATTTTTGGTTAAACAGGGACGGCAGGCCTGTAAGCTGGTCATTTTCGACGCCGGCAAAGTAGCGCAGCCGGCTGAGATTCTCAATCGTTATAATCATCTTAATCAATGGCGACACCCGGGAATTATCAAATTATACCAGCCCACGCATCATTGTAAAATAGCCTGCCCCCTTCCACAACCGGTAATAATCATCATCCTGCACCTAAATAGTTTGACTGTAAAATATAGAAATCCTTATAATGTTCTAACCTGCAACAGACGCAGCCGGGCATATATGGCGCGGTCGGGCTTAAAGCAACGGACAATGACTCCGTGGGAACACAGGTCCCGCGGAGTCATATTAATTTAACGATGGATATTCAGAGACAAAAAACTTCAGTAGCGCTGCTATCAGTAGCGTCAAACGGCATGCTCGTTATCCTGAAACTGATAACGGGCGTGCTTACGGGTTCTATCTCGGTTCTGTCCGAGGCTGCACATTCCTCCATGGATTTGATCGCCTCCGTCATAGCGTTTTTTGCCGTGCGTATCTCGGCCAGGCGCCCGGATGCGGAGCACCCTTTCGGGCACGGTAAGGTCGAGGACATATCTGCCCTGGCCGAGGCGCTGCTGATCGTTGTAGCTGCCATCTGGATCGTAGTGGAGGCAATCCACAAGATCATCACCCCCCAACGGCTTGAGACCATCGACTGGGGAATCGCTGTTATGCTTCTATCTGTGGTGGCTAACATTGTCGTGTCTAAGCTTCTCTTTATAGTGGGGAAGAGATCTGATTCGCCGGCTCTGATAGCGGACGCCTGGCACCTGCGCACCGACGTTTGGACCTCAGCCGGCGTACTGACAGGTCTGGCTGTCATCTGGGTGGGAGCCAGGCTATGGCCGGAAATCAACCTGAGCTGGATTGATCCGACGGCAGCTATAATGGTTGCCATACTGATCATTCGGGCAGCCTTTGAGCTGACCATATCTGCGATCAAGGACCTTATCGACACCAGCCCACCGGCTCACGAGCTGTACTGGCTGACAGGTTACCTTGAGAGCTGGTATCCCACTGTACGGTCCATTCACCGTATCAGGACCAGAAAATCCGGCGCCTCGCGCTTCATAGACCTGCACATTGTGGTCGATCCGGCCATGACGGTCAGCGATTCTCACGCAATCACCGAGAAGATGACTGCGGCAATCAGGGAAAAATTAAGCGGCGCCGACCTAACGGTGCATATCGAGCCCTGCGACGGCCTTTGCAAGAAGTCCTGCATCAGCGGCTGTATGCTGCCCATAGACGAGAGAAGAGAGATCCAGCAGGCGGCAGCGGCCGCGGTAAAGAAGGTCAGGCAGACGGTTTAACCAATCCGTCGGGCTATTAAATATCAGGAATAGTGAGGTATCTAAGATGGCGATAAGCAGGTTCTATATACCAACCAGGTTCATCATCGGCCCGGGCAGCTTTTCACAGCTGGGCAAGGAGACAGCCCGCCTGGGTAAGGTTGCTATGCTGGTCACTGGATCGAACAGCATGCGCGCCACGGGTGTGCTCGAGAGGGCAGCCGGGGACCTTGCGGCAAATAGTGTCACCACCATCGTTTTCGACAAGGTCGAGCCCAATCCCCGGACATCCACGATCGATGCCGCGGCAAAGATAGCGCGTGAAAATAAAGCCGACGTGATCATTGGACTTGGCGGCGGAAGCGTGATGGATGCATCCAAGTGCATAGCCCTGGCTACTGCGGGAGGCGAGCCCATTTTTTTATACTACGAAGGCAAGGCCAACAGCAAGATTAAAGCCCTTCCCATAGTGGTTGTACCCACACTGGCAGCCAGCGGATCTGAGGCCAATAATGGGGCGGTCATAACGAACTGGGATACGCACGAAAAAGTGGTCTTGTCACACGCTTCTATCTATCCCACGATGTCCATCGTCGATCCGGCACTGGCTGTGACCGTGCCTGCAAGAATAACAGCCCAGGGCGGTGTGGATATCTTTTGTCACCTGGTCGAAGCCTACATCACGGCACACGAGTCCACACTTATCAATGACGGCCTGCGTGAATCCGCCATGCGTACGGTAGTCGAAACACTGCCACAAGTCCTGGCCAAGCTCGACGATGTCGAGGGACGTTCTAAGCTCAGTTGGGCCAGCACTATAGGCTGCTCGCAGTTTGCCAACCTGGGAGGCGGCACAGGCCTCATGTCGCTACATGGTCTGCAGCATGCGTTGAGCGCATTGTACGATATAGCCCACGGGGACGGGCTGTCCGCGCTTCTCATCGAATGGATGAAGCACACGCTGTCGGCCCGCCGGGAACGTATCGAGAAGCTCGGACAGAACGTATTCGGAAAAAACGACGGCATAGCTGCCACGCAGGACTGGCTCGGTAAAATCGGCATGCATAACAGGCTGCGCGGACTCGGTGTCAAAGAGACGGATTTCGAGGTACTGGCCGACAACGCCCTCAAAACGGCACCCTGGATCAAGTTCCACCCCACCCCACTGGACAAGGCGGCCATTATCGCCATATATAAAAAATCCTTTTAAGGATTGAATGTATGGCCAGGTCTTTAGACCTGTCCACCTTCACCCGGGCGCAGCTAAAGCAACGCACCTACATCCCGGTTACTTAGGATTACCTCAGGCGGCTACCAGTTCCCTGGCCCCACTCTTCCATTTCTCGGCGTTCTTAATCAGGGCTTCGGCGCCCTTCATCATGACACCGCCATTCCTCTCGGACCCGAGCATGACTGCCAGCTCCCTGACACGATCCTGCCCCTCGATCGTCTCAACAGTGCTGGACGCACGTCCCCCCTCGATGACCTTGTTCAGTTTGAAATGCGTGTCCCCGAAACAGGCTATCTGGGGTAGGTGGGTTATGCAAAGCACCTGGTGGAAGCCGGCGAGGCTGGCCAGCTTCCGTCCTACAGAGTCGGCGCTTCTGCCGCCCACACCCATGTCGATCTCGTCGAAAACAAGCGTCGGGATGGGGTCCGCTATTTTGAGCGCGCTCTTCACAGCTAGCACGATGCGGCTGGTCTCGCCGCCGGACGCAATGGCGGACATGGGCCTCACAGGTTCACCGGGATTGGTGGCCACCTGGAATTCCAGCCGGTCTATGCCGTCACCCGTGTAGGCATACGCTTTTCCGCCGGCCACTGAGAGCCCGTCCCCGTCCTCCCTGCGTGAAAGCATAATATCGAATCTGGCCCATTCCAGGCCGAGGTCGGCAAGCTCGGTGTTGACCAGCCTGGCCAACTTTTCCGCAGCGCCGCGCCTAACCAGCGAGAGCTCCTCGGCTTTCCTGCCGGCTTCAGCCTTCAGCTCCGACCTCTCAGCCTCCAGCCTAGCCCTTGTTTCCTTACCGCTGCGCAGTTCCAGCAGTTCAGCCGCCGCCTTTTCCCTGAAGGCCGTCACGGCATCTATGCTGTTGCCGTATTTACGTTTCAAAACTGAGAGCGCTTCGATCGTGTTCTCGATTTCCTCCAGCTTCTCCTGGCAGTTCTCCACGTTCTCGGCGTAAGATCTCAGCTCACGCGCCGTCTCCTCTACAGCAGCCAGACCGCCCTCCAGGCCTTCAGCGAATTCGGCCAGGCGTTTATCGGCTGAACTGATACCCCTGAGACAGGTCAATACCCTGTGCATGAGAACGGAGACCGACCGGTCGTCGCCGTAGAGGGTTGCGTAAGCATCCAGGCAGCCCCCGCTGATGGCTCCGGCCCTGCGGTAAATATCCCTGTCGCGGAGCAACTGCTCCTCATCCACCTCACCTATCCTGGCGCCGTCTATCTCATCTATCTGGTACTGGAGCAGGTCGATATAGCCTTCCTTTTCCCTGTATTCCATTGATGCAATAGTCTTCTCCCTGGCCCGCAACTCTTCAATAGTCAGCCTGACCTCCCTGCGACTGTCCATCAGTTCACCGTATTTATCGACCAGGTTAAGCTGGTTGGCGGTATCCAGCAGGGACAGGTATTCCATCTGCCCATGTATATCCACCAGGTGCCGTCCGATTTGCCTCAGTAGCGAAAGCGGCACTGCGCGATTGTTGACCCTGGCGATGCTCCTGCCACCCTCCTGGAAATCGCGCGATATAAGAAGCATTCCGTTGGCCTCAGGCTCGATGCCACCTTCCTCCAGAATCCCTTTTATCACGCCGATGGTGATCTCTGATGGCCAAAAGATGGTCTCGACGTGCGCCGACCTGCTGCCGCTGCGGATCAGACCCGATGGCGCCCTGGCGCCCATCAGCAGGCTGAGCGCGTCCACCAACAGCGACTTGCCCGTACCCTCGTCACCACTGATCATATTCAATCCCGGAACGAAATGCATGGAAATATCCCGGATGACAGCGAAATTCTTGATGTGCAATTCTCCTAACATCGTGCGCCTCCTGCTTTCACGGGCGTTAATACACTTGTTCTACTATAATAGTGAACATTTGTTCTATTTGTCAAATTGACATACGGATTGCGTTGAGGTTAAATACCGTACACAGTAATCACCCCGAGGAGGCAGCATGGAAAAGAAGGTCCACGATTTCGATTTTCTGATCAAAGGCGGCCCGTACTCCCATATAATTGAAGCCAATGGTTTCCTCTTCGTTTCAGGCATGACGCCCATCGATATTGAAAAAGGCATCATGATAACGGATGATGTGAAAAAGGGGACGGAGCTGGCCTTGAGCAACGTTAAAAGGGCGCTTGCTGCGGCGGGCAGCAGCATGGAGAAAGTAGTCAAGGCCACGGTCTACCTGCACGACATGGCCGATTTCAACACCATGAATGAGGTCTACAAGACCTTCTTCCCGTCCAACCCTCCGGCGCGCACCTGTATCGCCGTCAAAGAGATCCCGGGCAGATCACCGATCGAGGTGGAAGTCGTAGCCCTTAAATAAATTTGTTAAATGGAGGCCGGCATGGTTGGACTGGCAGAGATCAAGGCAGCCAGGGAGAATATCACTGGTTTCGTACACAGGACGCCTTTACTATCCTCGCAGACTATTAATAGCGCCACGGGGAAGAGCCTCTGGTTCAAAGCTGAATGCTTCCAGAAGACGGGATCTTTTAAAGCACGCGGCGCCAGCAACAAGATCAAAACTCTGGCATTGCAGAAGGTGAACGGGGTCATTACCATATCCTCAGGCAATCACGGGCAGGCCACGGCTTACGTGGCGGGACGCCTCGGCATACCGGCCGTGATCTTTGTGCCGGATGGAACGCCCCAGCCCAAAATAGATGCGGCAAGGGCGTACGGCGCAGAGGTGATCATAGGCGGAGACCTCAACAACGTCGAACCCCTCATCGAGAAAGCCTTCGCCATGGCCGCCGAAAGAAACCTCGAACCTATTCATCCCTTTGAGGACCCGCTGATTATCGCCGGCCAGGGCACGCTGGGACTCGAGATACTGGACGACCTGCCGGATGTGGACATTGTGACTGTCCCCGTCGGCGGCGGAGGATTGCTGGCGGGGGTTGCCGTGGCCTTGAAACAATCAAGACCAAATATAAAGGTGTACGGTATCGGCCCGGTTAACGCGTCCAGTATGTATACCAGCTACCACAACAAGAAAATGGAGACATTACATGATATGCCACAGACCATAGCCGACGGCATCCGTACGCCGATGGTCAGCCAGGTGACGCTCGAACATGCCCTTAAGTACGTGGACGATATAATCACGGTGACCGACGACGAGATAGCGACGGCCATGAAATTGGCCTGGAGCAGGTTGAAAGTGGTGGTTGAGCCGTCGGGCGCATCGCCGCTGGCGGCCGTTATCTCGGGCAAGGTCCCCGTCCCTCAGGGGGCTAAAGTAGTCTGCGTATTCAGCGGCGGCAACGTTGACTTCAAGAAAGTCGCGAAAATATTGTCAGCCTGACCCGGTTAATGACTGACCGCGACCTGGTCTGCCCTTTGCCTGATTAATCCACGGCTTCCGGCAAATACCTGTAACAGTTCTACAGGATGCTAACCAGCTCCATGCCCAGCTTCAGAGCCTTTGTATTGGCTGCCACGGCTTTGGGGAACATCTCCTTTATGACCGCAGCGAGGGCGGCTTCGTCCAGCGGCAACAGGCCGTTTTTGAGCAATGCGCCGATCAGTATCATATTTGCCAGCATCGCATTGCCCATTTTTAGTGCCTCGTCGGTGGCATGGACTACATAGGTTTTAGCCGACATGCTCTTTATCTGCTCCAGGAGGGACTCTAAATCAGGGTAGCCGCTGCCCGAGCCGGTGAAATCCACCGGGTGAATCGGCCGCGGGTTGACCACAGTGACCACATTTTTATTGCCGAAGGATTTAAGTACCCGCAAGGTTTCCACCGGCTCCATGCCCAGCATCACATCGGCCTGCCCCTCCGGGATAAGCGGGCTGAATTGTTTTTCCGCTGAGATTTTAAGATGGCTCATGACGGAGCCGCCGCGCTGTGACGAACCGTATGTCTCACCGATAGTGACAAAGTACCCCTCATGCACCAGTGCATTACCTATCACCAGCGATACCATCACATTGCCCTGGCCGCCGACGCCCGCCACCACCAGGTTGATGGGGTCTTTAAGAAGTTTTTTCATGCTACCGCCTCCTTCGTGATAGCGCCCTCAGGGCATATGTCAGCGCAGACGCCGCACTCGTTGCAAATCACCTCGTCGATCCTGGTTTTGCCGATGGACGGGTCCCAGATCAAGCCCGGGCAGCGGAAGACCCGCGTACACAGCCGGTTGCATCCGCAATCCTCGCCCAGGCACTTCTCAGGATCAATCCTCATCTTATAAGGTTTCTTATCTTTCTTCTGTCTGACCAGCTCGCACGTGCGCCGCATAATGGCGACCCGTGCCCCCTCGTTTTGCTCCACCAGGTCAAGCATTGTGCGTGTGGTATTTTTTAAATCAAACGGATCGCATATCTCCACACGCGCGCCGATAGCCCGGCAGATATTTTCCATGCTGATTGGCACCGCTGGTTCACCCATCGCGGTAAGCTCGGTGCCCGGGTGCGGCTGGAAACCGGTCATTGCCGTCGCCCCGTTATCCAGTATCACCAGTGTGAAATTCGAATGGTTATGCACCCCGTTTACCAGCGCTGGGATGATGGAATGATAAAAAGTGGAATCGCCCACAACTGAAACTACCGGCTGGTCAAAGCCGAATCGCTGCAGCTGACCGAAACCGTTGGCCAGCCCGGCCCCCGCACCCATGCACTGGTGAGTCCGTGTCTGAAAGAATCCGGCGGGCCCCAGGGCCATGGTATAGCAGCCAATGTCGCCTGTGACGAAGCCATTGCGACCGTCCATGCTCAGCGCGTTCTTGATTGCCCAGAAGGAAGCGCGGTGCGGGCAGCCCGGGCAAAACGTCAGCAGCCTGTCCATAACGTGATCCTGCGGGACGGCTTCAACCTTCTTCATGTATTCTGCGTCCCGCGGGGCATACTTTATATCCAGGACTGAGGTTATGGCCTTTATAACAGCGTCCGGCGTCAGCTCGCCGAAGGAGTTGAGATGCCGGGTCTGTTTGCCGTAGAACATATTGCGTTTGCTCTCGGCCGAGAAACCGGCGGCATACTCCATCACGACACCCTCAAGGAAAGGATCCGTTTCCTCTATGAAGATGACCTTGTCCGCTTTGGACAGACAGGACTTTACCAGTTTCTCGGGCAGCGGCCACAATGTGCCTAACTTCAATATGCCAATCCTGTCTTCAGCCTTGAGCGCATTCACCGCATCCTGTGAATACAGCCAACCTGAACCGGCGGTGATAATCAGCAGGTCCGGCTTTTCGGGGCCGACATATTTATTGTACGGGGAGGACTCGAATTTCTCCCGTATCTTGTCTATCCGCATATGCTGGAACATATGCCTGAATGAGCTCGGTATACACATTATGGGAGTCGGCATAGGCGCTGCCGGGTCAAAGTACTGCTCAAAGCGCGCCTTATGCGCGATCTTTGGTATTTCGCCCAGCCTGATATTACCCCTGGCATGCGCAATCCTGGTGACGCTGCGCAGTATGCAAATCGTGCCGAATTCCTCGCTTATATCGTATAGAAACGGCATCATGTCTTTCGCTTCCTGGAAATCGCCGGGTTCAACCAGTGGTATGTCCAGCCACTTGGAAACAGGGCGCGAATCCGTCTCATTCGAACTTGAATGGGCGGAGGGGTCATCGCCCACCATCAGGACGATGCCTTTCTTGCCAATGCCGCTAAGGGTTATCGTCGACAGGAAGTCGATAACAACATTAAGGCCGTTCATTTTCATGGCCACCAGCGACCGTATGCCGGCAAAGGACGCGGCAGCCCCCTCTTCAATGGCAACCTTCTCATTGACCGACCATTCCACATAGATATCGCGTTTCTTGGCTACTTCGGCCAGGCTGCCCAGGATCTCCGAAGATGGAGTTCCCGGATATGCCGAGGCGAAGCCGATTCCCGCTTCCAGCGCGCCCCGCGCCATGGCTTCATTGCCTATAAATAACTGGTTGCTGCCCGGGGCATCTATATCAATGTTTGGCATTTCAATGTCCTCCCTGCGCGGTCACCCGATGAGCGAGCAGCTTTCCCTTCAGGTTATCGGAAATGCCCAGGTACATCAGGTCATTTTTATCGCCGGTTTTCTTAACTATCTCCTGCATAGCCCGTGCCTTCTTGATTAAGGCAGCCTCTTTCAGGTGCGCCAGGCTTTGTGCGGGCAGTTCCTTTATTTCCAGTTTCCCCTTCTTTTTAGCATCCTCGATTATATCTATGCCACGCTGGGTGCGTACGATGACGGTATTCCATCCTTCCACGCCTTCCACTGAACCAACGGATATATCTGTAAATTCCGCCGTCATATCGAGGCAGTAAGCGCAGGTAGGCATACGGTACTTTCTAACTTCGTCCAGCGAGTAGGACTTGACCTCCTTGCCGATGTAAAAATCAAACCTGTTGGCAGGGGGCGGTGGGATGTCGAATTTCTTGATCTTGGCGGGAGAGACATTGTTCTTGATAAACTCGTAAAACCTGTCGTAAGCCAGAGCCCAGGTACAGAAGAGACCTATGGTCAGCCGGACGTTATCCATGCTGACTCGTTGCGCAGGCGGGCTTATCCGCATCTTGGCAAGGGCGATCGCCTGGCAGGGCGTGACCACGATACCAAGCCTTTCCTTGCTGTCTTTGGGCATCTTGTTGAGAGCCTCCAGAGCAGGATATGCCATGTAATTGGACCCCGCTCCTTCCAGCACCTGCGCGGCGGAACGGGCTACGAACCCGGCCGGCAGCTTCTCATCGGTATTTTTGGACAGTATGGCCGCATCGAGCAGGCCATTGTCCAATGCCATGGTCAGCAGTGCGCTGACTGTGCCGCCGTACTGGCCCTTTGTCCTGGTTTTGCTATCCCCGGCCCGGGCTATGAGCACCTGCCTGACTGTGCCGATCTCATCGCCCGTGTAGGCCGCGCCGTGGATATTTTTGCTTATGGCATCCAGGTCGGTAAAAGTGCGGGGACAATACTCGTAGCAATGGCCTTCCGTCCGGTTGCAGAGGTCCAGCATGCGTATTTTCCCCCGGTAAAAAACCACGTAGGGGCAATCCCCCACACACGCCCCGCACACAGTACACAGCCCCTTATCAATGATCTCCTTGAAAAGGTCCCCAATTCCCTTCGTTTTCGTGACCATAGATGCCTCCTTGTTATGAGCCAGGATGTTCAGCAGTGCTGTGCAAAACCAAAGCCAATTTTAAATCCACCGGGAGCAATAATCAATTCAGGCGTGATATTAGATTGCGTAGGCGGGCAAAGAATTGTAGATCAGACCGGTCGGTCAATTGGATTTAGCTGTATTCGCAGCCCTTGAGCAAGGCGGCCTTGTTCAGTTCGAGCTGCCGTTTGTCTTTGGAGAGCATCTGGTTGAGCACCTTGACAATGCTCGATGTCGTGGTGACTCCTGAATTGGCTATCACGGCGCCCAGCGCGATCAGGTTGCCCACAGCCTCGTCGCCGAGCTCCTTGGCAGTTTCGACGGTCGGCACATAGACAACCTTGATGTCATGCCTTTTGGACTTCGTTTTGACCAGCGAAGTATTTACCACCAGTAGCCCGCCGGTCTTGACCGTGTGTTCCAGCATCTTCATGGCAGCCGGGTTCATGGCCACACCCACATCGGGATGTGTGATAAAGATGGAGCCGATCCTCTCATTCGAGATATTCACGAAGCAGGAGCACATCCCACCCCTCTTTTCACCGCTGTAATAAGGAAGCCAGGTCGTCTCCAGGCCCGCGTTGAAGGCGGATTCCATGAGAAGCCGCCCTATGAAGAGAACGCCCTGTCCGCCGAACCCGGAAACGGTTATCTCCCAGTTCAACTCCTGTCCCCCTTCTTCAGCGCGGCAACCCCCGGTAGTACCTTGAATTCGCCCAGGGGAAACTGTGGGATCATATTGTCTGTCATCCAATTCAGCGCCTGCACCGGCTCAACCCTCCAGTTGATCGGGCACATTGAGAGTATCTCGACCATGGCGAAGCCCAGTCCGGCAAGCTGTGTGCGGAAAGCCAGCTCAACGGCTTTCTTGGCCTTGCGCACGTTTGCAGGGGTATTCACGGCGACCCTGGCGATATAGGCGGGGCCGTCCAGTGTAGCCAGCATCTCGCTCATCCTGATGGGGTAGCCCGACTGCTCGGCGGTGCGCCCGCCGGGTGTGGACGCTGTGTACATGCCCATGAGAGTGGTGGGTGCGAGCTGTCCGCCGGTCATGCCATAGGTGGCATTGTTGGCGAAGATAATAGTGATCTTCTCTCCCCTGGCGGCGGCATGCACGATCTCGGCGGCACCGATAGATGCCAGGTCGCCGTCGCCCTGTATGGCAAAGGGTACGAGGTCAGGCCTGCAGCGCTTGATGGCGGTGGCCACGGCCGGCGCGCGCCCGTGGGGCGCCTCCATGCCGTCAACCTTGAAGTATTCGTAGGCAGTCACGGTGCACCCGATGGAGCCGATGCATATGGCCCGCTCCTGAAGGTCCAGCGCCTGCAGCGCCTCACCGACCAGGCGTTGAATAATGCCATGGCCGCACCCCGGGCAGAAATGCGTGGGACGGTCAACCATTATGTCGGGCCGGGCGAAAATCGCATTATCGTAATCGTTCATCTCTGCTTTGCTCATACCTGTCACTACATCAGTAAATCTATGGCCTCAAATATGGGATCTGCTTCCAGCGGCACCCCGCCATAGGTGTTTGCCAGTTTTATCTCATTCTGGTTTCCCACCGCTATCCTGACATCCTCTACCATCTGCCCGCCGCTCATCTCCGCCACCACGAACTTGCATCCCCGTTCCGCCAGATCGGCCAGCGGCTGATAGGGGAAGGGGAACAGCGTGATGGGACGAATGAGGCCGACGCGGAGTTTCTTATTGCGGGCCATCTTCATAGCGCTGATGGCAGACCTGGCTGCGCTCCCATAGGCAACCAATATAATATCTGCGTCCTCTGTGTTGAGAGCCTCGTAACGCACCTCGTTAAGACGCATCCTTTCAAATTTATCCAGCAGCAACTTGATCCTTCTCGGGTGATCGATGGGATTCATCTCAAAGGAGTTGATGAGGTTCTTGGGCCTGCCTTTGGCGCCGGTTATGGCCCAATTCTTTTCCGGCAGTTTCTTCACCCGTTCCCGAATGACGACCGTCTCCATAACCTGCCCCAGGAAGCCGTCAGCTACGACCAGCACGGGATTGCGGTATTTGTCGGCCAGCTCAAAGGCCAGCATGGTCAGGTCCATCATCTCCTGTACGGTTGAAGGGGCCAGGTTGATCAGGTAGTAGTCGCCGTGCCCACCGCCCCGCGTGCATTGCATGTAGTCGCCCTGTGCGCCGCCTATATTGCCCAGCCCAGGCCCGGCCCGCATGATGTTTACGATAACGGCGGGCATCTCCGCCCCAGCCATATAAGAAATGCCCTCCTGCTGTAGGCTGAAGCCGGGGCTTGATGTGGAGGTCATAGCACGGAACCCTACTGCGGCGGCGCCGTAAACCATGTTGATGGCAGCAAGTTCGCTCTCGGTCTGCAGGAATACCCTGCCCTCTGCCGGCATGCGATGCGCCATATTTTCGAGCAGGTCGTTTTGAGGTGTGATGGGGTAACCAAAATAAGCCTGGCACCCGGCGAGTATGGCGCCTTCTGATATGGCAATATTCCCACCCATGAGGGTCCTTTCGGGCATCGGTCGGCTCCTCGGATTAAAAATTGTCAGGAAATGCTGCCGGCTTCCAGGACGCGACTGCGGAAAACCGAGATAGCAACGTCAGGGCACATGATCGCGCATGACTTACAGCCTGTGCATTCGTGTGCTTTATCAGGAATCACCTCGGCATAATTTACGCCGAGCCTGTTAATCTCTTTGGATGTCCCGATGACTTCCCTGGCGCAAACTGCAATACAGTAATGGCAGGCCTTACATTTGTCCTTGTCTATTACTATGTAGTTGGTTTTCCTGCTTTCAGAGATTAGCAATGCTCCATACCTTCAAATTACTCTATGGCCTGAAAAAAGCGCAATCAGGAACATAGTTTACATACACACGAATTACATGTCAAGAGGCGCACGGAGGCGCACGCGGAAACGGCCGCCCGCCTTTATACGTTATTCCAGCTTATCCTTATATCGTCCTACGCAGACAACATATTGTTTGCCGTCACTGCCCGTGACCAGCTTGTAATACACGGACTTATAGTACAGGCCGATTTTGCCCGGCATGGTAAAAACGTAATCCTCCCAGCCAGTGCCGTTCTTAAGCGCTCCCTCCACAATATTGTCCCTAAAAAGCCTTCCGGCCATATCCGGGACACCCTTGAGGCAGCGACCGACCACCGACGGATTATTAGCATTGGCCGCCTCAATCACGTACTTGTCAAAAACATATACGTAGAGGTCCGGCCTGTCTTTATCGCGATAGGGGCTTTCGCCGGCATTGATTTTCTTGAAAGTCCCCGCGGTATCGGCTGCAATATCGCCGGCTGTCTTTTCCACAAGCTGTATAACCGTTTCCCTGGCCACACTGTCCGTCGCGTAGCGGGGCAGGGCATAGCTGGTTATAATGTTCTCATACACGCTGAGGGCATCCGGTTTATCGGATTTCTTCATCTCATCCAGGGCTTTCTGCCAGGCTTCGATAGTTGTATCCGCTGTCTGGCGGTTGAAAGCAATATACCAATCGGCCCGCCGCACGTATGACACCGGCTCGATCTCCGCAGGATTTATGCCGGCCTCGTAAGCCAGGAAGGAGAATCCCTGGGAAGGGCCCAGCCAGAGGTCGACCTTGCCGTCCATCAGCTTCTTGATGCACTGCACATCATTTTCGCTGACATCCAGGTTGGTAAAACCTTTCTCAATTAGGTACAGTTGGTTGGAATCATCCCTGTAAACAGCGATCGATTTAACTTTCCTGGCATCGTCCAGAGAACCTATGGTGATATTCGATCCACGCCTGGCATAGAACCATTCGTCGGCAAAGCCGATAGGGCCCACCCACTTGAACATTTGATCTCTGAAGGGCATCTTGCCCGTAGAGAAGATCATAGTATTGGGTTGGTTCTGCACTATGTTATAGCCCTTTGACCACGGCATCAACTCAATGGACGCGTCGCTGCCCGTCCTGGTTATCAGCGATCGCACTATCTCGGTTGACTGGCCACTGATATTGCCCCTTTCATCTGCAAAGTTGTAGGGCGGATTATCTTCGGTGATAATACGCAGCTTGCCGTCGGGCACAACACAGGAATATCCCGCAAACAGAATCAACGCAGCCAGCAAAAGCCCTGCGAATATTTTCATCACACACGCCTCCTTAATGTTAATCCTTCAATTGCACTACCGACTGATGCATATTTTTACACACGTCCGATATAAATGTCCAGAGCTTAACAAGCTCAGAGCCGCCCGTGATATAATATTGAACTTTTACACGGCTTCACACGCCTGTAGATTTCTTGTAACCCTAATACGTAATTCATTGATTGATTGTGCAATTAGTCGAAATTTTATGTTATTATGCACAGCGGGGCCGGGTGAGGCAGCGGGGGCATGATCTTAGTTGAGAGGTATTATCAATGCCACAGAAGAAAAGTAGGGTATTACAGACGGGGATGGTCGCGAAGCCGGGCAGCAAGCTGAACCGCACGCAGCGTGGCAAACAGATAGCCAGCTACAGGAGAAGGCAGATCACCCGTGCAGCATACGAGATCATAGGGGAAAAAGGCTATTACAATTTCACCATGATGGATATTGCCAAGCGAGCGGGCGTTTCCTCTGGCCTGATCCACCACTATTTCAAGGATAAGGAGAATATGCTGGTCACCCTGCTCAGGGAGATGCAACAAAACGTGCGTTCGTCATTGGAGAGGGCACTCGAACGAGAGGCCGATCCCGAGGAAAAGTTGGGCATCTTCATCGACCAAGGCTTCAACCTCGTGGAGAACGAGAGGGAATATATATATGTAACCTTCGATTTCCTGACGCAGATCAAGTTCAACGAGCGCATGCAGCGTATATTAAGCAAACTGTACAGGGGTTACAGGGAAACCCTTTCACAGATACTCCATGAGGGCAAGGAACAGGGTATTTTCAAAGATGTTGACGAGCACTATATAGCAACGATTTTTACCTCTATCATGCTGGGATTTGAGCAGCAATATATCGTGGATAACACTGCGTTCTTTTACCGCGAATATACCGCCAGGGTGAAAAAATTTATCGTTGACATGGTACTGATCGAGAAATAGCATCTCAGGACGGGATAACCGCATCATCCCTGCACAATTGCTTCAGACTTTCAAAAGCTGCGTCCTCGCCAAGGTTGCCGTTCTCAAAATCCCCTATAATTTGCTGCACTTCCCCCTTGATCCCCAGCGCTGCCAGCCCCTTCTCGTCCAGCGGAAACTCGGGGAAGAGGAAAAACAGGCTGGCTATCTCGCCTTTGCTGCCGCAGATGAGATCTTCCACGGGCTGCTGCATGATATCCTTCTCTTCCGCAGTCAGCTGCGCCGCCTTGAAAACATCGTTGCAGAAATGATATCGGCACTCGCGCGGCCTCCTGTCGAAGATGGGACAGGTGCTGAAATACTCCGAGTAAAACATGCAGTGGATATTCTTGCAACAGTAGCCGTTGCAGCGCGGGCAACTCCCGGCTGCGGCCTCGTTCATAATGCCGACCAGCCTGGCTATGGCGGGTCCGAACAATTCACCGAATTCTCCGTCGGTCAGAAATATCCTGGTATTGAGCCTGCTGTTCACCATGCACGATTACCTTTAACGCAACTATTTCTCAGCTTTGACAGGCCGCCTTTAAAGTATCCACTTAAAAACTTGCTATATTTTAGCATAGCATTCCCGGGCCTGACGGCAGCGCACCCTGGCACCAACCTGCCGGACGATTACGCCGACAGCTCAATTCGCAATATCATCACCTGCAATATATAATTTCGCGTAATGTACGCCCATAGCGTTAAAGTGCCCAACCGTAAGTGGTACGGGGAAGGTAACCTGGACCTCACTTTCCCTACCGGTTGGGAGGTCATGCCCTGCTGCATGAACGGCCACTCGCAGCCCGAATTGAGCGACCGTGATATCAGGGACGCGCTGGACCATCCCTCCGGCAAACCACCACTGCGGGAGCTGGCGTCCGGCAAAAGCCATATAGCGATATTATTTAACGATATCTCCCGTCCCACGCCCGTATCAACCATTCTGAAACACGTGCTGGATGAACTGCGGGAAGCCGGCATTCAAGATACGTCCATACGCCTGGTCTGCGCCGGCGGCTGTCACGGTGCTCACTCTTATATGGATTTCGAAAGAAAGCTCGGCAGCCATATCCTGGACCGCTTCCCCGTCTACAACCACAATGTGTATGAGAACTGCACCCATGTTGGGACCACCTCTCAGGGTACTAAACTTTATGTAAACTCAGAGGTCATGGCCTGCGATCTTAAAATAGGGATCGGGTCGGTAATAACACATCCGCAGACCGGATTCGGAGGAGGCGGCAAAATAATATTGCCGGGGGTGTCCGCCATAGAGTCGATCCAGCACTACCACGAGCTCGAGTTCAAAGCCAGGGACGGGGGCAGGGGAAACACGGTGGGCATGAGCAACTACAGGGAAAATCCCATGGCAAAGGATTTCCAGGAGGCCGCCGGCCTGGCGGGCCTGGACTTCAAGATCGACGTCCTGATAAATGGGGAGGGGAAGGCATGCGCCCTTTTCTGCGGAGACGTGCAATCCGAGTACTATCTCGCGGCTGAAGCTGCCACAGCCCACTACGCCACCAGGCCTGTACCGGATACGGATGTAGCCGTGGTTAATACCTACAGCAAGGGAAACGAGGCCTTTATCGGCCTGATCATCGGCATCACCATGTTGATACCGAAAGGTGGAGATCTGGTGCTGATCATGGATTGCCCGGGCGGACAGGTGGTGCATTACCTGATAGGCAGCTTCGGCAAACACATCAAGGGGCGTCAATTTCAGCCCATTAATTTTTCACTGCCCTGGGTTAAAAGGGTGATAATCCTGTGCCCGCAGTTCGAGCACTCCATGGCTGACTGGCTGGCCATACCGGGCACCAGGTGGGTAAAGACATGGGCCGAAGTGCTGGAGATACTGAAGCAGGATTATCCGGATGGGGCAAGGGCCGCAGTTGTACCGGACGGCACCATCCAGTATCTTGCCACGGGCGTTTAAACATCGAGCGAGGTTTTCTATGTCTGATCGTCACGAACTGCTGGAGAAATTTAAAAACGAAGCCGCGCTTGCCGGCTCACAGATCACTTTAGCCTCATCGCCTGCGGAAGCAGCCGACCACGTGCTGAAACTGGTCAAAGACAGGGGCGTAACAACAGTCGTCAAGTCGGCCTCACCGATTGCCGACAAACTGGGACTGGCCGCCCTCCTTTCTGCAACCGGGATCAAGGTCATGGAGACATCGATCGCTCAATGGGCGGCCGGGCTGGCCCGGGGACAGGATGTACCCGTCGACAAACTGGCCGAACTCATCTCAGCCGCCGCCGGTGAAAAAGTGCCCGCCGATCCCGAGGCCATTTTGCAGGTCGCCCGCCGCATCCTGAAAGACGTGTATGCGGGCGCCGGGCTGGGCATCACCGAGGCTGACTTCGGCATCGCTGAAACAGGCACACTGGTAACGCTGGAAAACGAGGGCAACGCACGCCTTGCAGCGATCCTGCCGAAGCTGCACCTCACTTTGCTCGACGGCGGACGCATAGCAGGAAGCCTGGCAGACGCCGCTGAGCTGATCAAAGACACATCCGGCGGCATACCCGGCCGCAAAATCCCGGCATTCATTACATACCTGACCGGGCGTAACACCACCGCCGACATACCCGGGGCTATCTTTGCCCGCGCCCAGGGACCGGCCGAAGAGCACATACTGATTATCGAAGCCTGATTTTACGGCGGCTAACGGGATTTCCGATGTCAGGTAAGTTGAGAAAACAGGTCAGACGAGCGCTCGCGGATGATACGCTGCAGGCGGCGCTGAGCCGCTTCACCATGCTGACCAAGTTCGGCCGCCAGATGGGCATGACAGGCATCGATTTCGAAGCGCTGCGGCAGGACCTGCATGAGAGGAAAAAGAAGGCTATTGATGACCTGCCTGCTTTGATCCAACATTTTAAAGAAAACGCGACAGCCGCAGGCGCCGTCATCTTCGAGGCCGAGAGTGCAAGCAAGGCCAATGACTATATTACACATCTGGCCCGTGAGCGGGGGATTAAGCACGTGATCAAGTCCAAATCCATGCTGGCCGAGGAGATCGGGCTGCGCCATCACCTTGAGCGCCTCGGTATCCGTGTCGATGAAACAGACATCGGCGAGAGAATAGTTCAGCTTGCCGGGGAAAAACCCGCTCACATCGTCGGCCCCGCCATACACAAAACAACCGAACAGATCGCCGCCCTGTTTTCGGAGCTGCTGGGCGAGCAGGTCAGCACAGATTCGCAGCCGCTGCTGGATACGGTGCGCGAATCATTGCGCCAGTCCTATTTCGATGCCGGCATGGGTATATCCGGAGCCAATATTGCCATAGCCGACACGGGCACTATCGTCATACTGACCAACGAGGGAAACGGACAGATCGTGACTACACTGTCCCCGCTGCAGGTCGCCGTTGTGGGTATAGAGAAAATCGTACCGGGCTTTGAGGATGCCAACGCAGTCCTCAGGCTGCTCAGCCGTAGCTGTGTGGGCACCAAGATGACCATTTACACCTCGTTCATCACGGGTACCAGCCGGGCCGGAGCGGTATCCGGCATGCCGCTGCCCGGCGGCCAGGGGCCGCGTGAACTGCACATCGTGCTGGTGGACAACGGACGTAACCGGATGAGGGATTCCGACGACTTCAGGGAAGCTCTTTATTGCATCAAGTGCGGCGTCTGTCTCAACGTCTGCCCGGTCTTCGCCTCGCTGTCAGGGCAGATCTACGGCCACGTTTACCAGGGCGGTATCGGAACGATACTTACAGCTTTTTATCACGACCGTGAACGCTCGCGCGAGCTTGCGGAGATGTGCCTGGGCTGCATGTCCTGCAAATCCGTCTGCCCCGCTGGCATCGATATACCCGACCTGATACGTCGTATGCGCGCCCAGCATGTACGGGAGAAGGGCCTTGCAGCCGGTAAAAATCTGGCCTACGGCATGATCCTGAAACATCCCGCTAGGCTGGAAAGAGCGGTCAGGGCCTGTGCAAAACTGCAGGGGCCGTTTTTAAACGCCGACTGCATGATCAAAAGGCTGCCTTACCCGCTGAAAAGCATAACAGACACCATCAGCCTACCGGGACTGCATACCAGCCTGCTGCGCGACCGCATGACGGGGTACGCGTCACCCGCGGCCGGGAAGGCGCCCAAAGTAGCCTTTTATTCCGGCTGTGTAACTTCCTTCGCCTACCCTGAACTGGGCGAAGAAGTCATGCGCCTGCTCGAAAGGTACGAGCTTGCCCCCTACTACCCTCTGGAGCAGGCCTGCTGTGGGGCGCCGGCCTATTTCTCCGGGGATTCCAGTACGGCATTAGTGCTGGCCAGGCACAACATCGAGGCGTTGGCAGGCGGCGATCCGGACTACATTGTCACCGTCTGCCCCGGCTGCGCCGTCATGCTGAAAAAAGAATTCCTCAGCCTCACTGCCGGCGACCCGGAATTGCATGAGAGTGCATTGCATCTGTCGGGCAGGGTGCGCGACCTGTCACAGCTTCTTTCGGAGCTCGGTCAAAGGGCAGGGAGGAAGGCGGTAGAGGGGAAGAAAGTCACCTATCATGACCCATGCCATCTAAAGCGCGGGCTGGGCATATCTGCGGAACCCAGGAAACTGATAGAGGAGGCCGGCTACGGGATAGTCGAGATGAACGATCCTGACGCCTGTTGCGGCTTCGGAGGGGACGCGCTGTTGGCGCATCCCGAGCTATGCGGTTCCATACTGCAGCGCAAGCTGGCCAACATCGAGGCCACGGGCGTGTATACAGTAGTCACCGGCTGCACGGCCTGTGTATTACAGTTACGCGGCGGCCTGCATAAAAATGGCAGTTCGATCAAAGTCGTGCATATCGCTGAATTGCTGGCCGGTCAATTTTAGGGCGGGCATTTAGCGCAGACAGAACGGAAGAGCGTGGTGCTGAGATAGCGGTCGCCCCGGTCGGGCAATATCACCACGATGTTGCCCTTATCCATTCTGCTGGCGAACTGAACGGCCCCGGCCACTGCTGCACCGCTGGACATGCCCACGAAGATACCCTCCCTGGTAGCCAGCATGCGGGTTATTTCGAAGGCCTCGCCGTCCTCGACGATGATTTTTTCGTCAAATCCCTTTGTGTCATAGATGCCGGGTACGATGGATTCGGTCATATTTTTCAGGCCCTGTATGGTATGGCCTACCGTGGGCTCCACGGCTATGATACGTACACCCGGCTTTTTCTCTCTCAGGTACTTCCCTGTCCCGATCAGCGTTCCTGAAGTGCCCAGGCCGGCGATGAATACATCCACTTCGCCGTCCGTCTGCCGGTATATCTCCGGCCCGGTGGTCTCATAATGCGAGAGAAGGTTATTCGGGTTATCGAACTGGTTGGGCATGTAGTACTTACCGGGCTCTTTCTCGATGAACTGCCAGGCCCGACGGATGGCCCCGTCCGTCGCCTCTTTGGCCGGTGTCAGAACAACCTCGGCTCCGAAGGCCTGCAGGCATATCTGGCGCTCGGTGCTGACGCATTCCGGCATGAAGAGCTTCACCTTGTACCCCCTGGCCGAGCCGATCATGGCCAGTGCAATGCCGGTATTGCCGGAGGTGGGCTCAACAATGACCTTGTCCCGGGTCAATTGGCCTGCTTCCTCGGCCTTCCTGATCATGTAATAGGCCGGCCTATCCTTGATTGAGCCGCCGGGATTACATCCCTCCAGCTTGGCCAATATCTTGACACGCGGATTTACGCCGTCCAGAGGCCCCAGCTCTACCAGCGGGGTATTGCCGATAGCATCGAATACCCTGTGTTTAATCTCTTTCATACCCGTTATCTCCTTGCCACCATCTCTTTACAGGCTCTCCAGGTAGGCGTCCTTGTTGTTCATAAACTCCCTGTATATCTGGTAGTATTCCGTGTCCATGTAATCAATAGTCATGATGGGCACATTGTCGAAATCATAGATGACGGCCCCCGGAAAGGCCAGCAGGATAGGCGAGTGGCTGGTGATGATGAACTGGGCATGCCCGTCAGTGCTCATATCCTTAAGCAACTTCAAAAGTTTGAGCTGGCTCCTGGGTGAAAGCGCGGTTTCGGGCTCGTCCAAGAAATACAGGCCCTTCACCCTGTACCTGGCGCTGAAGAACGAGATGAGTGATTGGCCGTGGGATTGTGTAAGCAGGGAGTTCCCACCGAAATACTCGAGCATCCCCGGGTCGGCATGCGCCCACTCGTCGAGGTAACGGGCAAAATCCTGGAAGATCTGCGAGCTGAAATACGTGCCCGGCACAGGCCCAGCCACCCACTCCACGTCGATATACTCGTGGAAGCGGCCCTCGTAGGGATTGTACTTGTAGCGCGCTCCCTCGGTATCTTCCCAGATATGGATCCCACACTTCTGGCAAATAGCTTTCAACAGCGTAGACTTGCCTGTGCCGTTCTCGCCCGCAAAGAAGGTTACCGGGCCGGAGAATCCGACCGAGGCAGTTTTATTGAAGATATCCAGGTTGAAGGGATAGCAATCCCTGCCGGGATATCTCTCTGAATGTAGAACAACTTTATTAATATGCATTGTATATAATGATTTGGGCTGATATTATAACATAAACAGATGCAGCTATATGATCATAGGCCGGGTGCTAAAATCTTCAGAGGATATTGACTGTGTTGACAGAAGGGATACTGGAAAACTTCGAAGTAGCGATAGACCCGCAGGTCATCCTGTCGGTCCACGGGTACGGCGCCGAGAAAAAGCCCCGCCAGGCCATTATTGACATGGTATCCAGCGTAGCCAAAGAGGCGGAGGGACTAGCAAAGCCGCGGGCAATCTACCGCGAGTTCCCGGTTGCGCGGCTGGATGAAAATAGTCTGACACTGGAAAACGGGATCACATTCAGCATCGGGCGCAAGATCAGCTCGCTGTGGGAGGGGAGCAGGGCGATGGGGATAGCGCTTTACACCATAGGCCCGGAATTGGAGGACCGTGTTTCGGCGCTTATGGAAGGCGGTGACGGGATGCAGGCTCTCAACCTCGATATTGCCGGCACGATCGCCCTGGGAGTGGTGGGGTACCAGATCCAGCATATGGCCTGCGAGAAGCTGAGCGCGAAGGGCGTTGAGGCCGGGGCCTGGCTCAATCCCGGCTATGTTGGCTGGCCCCTGACCGACCAGCGCCTGATCTTCGGCATGCTGCCGGCGGGCAGCATCGGCGTAACTCTGAACGATTCCTGCATGATGATCCCCAGGAAATCGGTCACAATCTGCGCCGGCATCGGGGTCAGCGGATCAAGCGCGGGGTTCAACCGCTGCCGACACTGCGGCGTGGCCAAATGTCAGTTCCGCAGGCTGACCGTGTCTCCAGATAGCAATGGGACAATTTAATTCGTATTCTTAGGATGCTCTTTGAAAAAGAGCCTTATGAGCGGCTTAAAGAAGATGTGCAGAAGCAGTACCGCCAGGAATGGAAAGATCAGGTTATTATGAATTTCGAAGGCCAGAGGTTTGGTTACAAGGCCGAATGTGATTGTTTGGATGGTGCGGAATTCAGTAATGCCGTAGCCGGTCAAACCGTATGCGAGCAATAGGAGTAAGAGTGTAATCTGAATCGATAAACCTATCGCTTTCATAGTTTGTTTATTCATAGATTTGATTATAACACTATCCGCGATGGGGTTACTATCGATAAATGATCGCAAAACAAGCCGGTTGAAAAGGCATGGGCCGAAAGATCACGCAAAATAAACCCGTAAAACTCAATTTGTTGCTGCCTCCAGAACCGGCTTAATGACGGCCGTCCATCTGGCGTATCCTCTTCTATTTGGATGCAGGCCATCGAAACGGAACAAGCTTCTGTCAGGCTTGCCGTCGGGGCCCAGGATGGCACTGGTCAGGTCAATGAAATGCAACCGCGGATCGGTTTGTGTGTGCTCTTGAATCAGGTGGTTGGCTTCCTGGACGATGGGCCAGTATCGCCAGCGGGAAGGTGCCGGTGAAATTGAGACATAATATATGGAGGTCTCAGGTAGTGCCTCATTAATCTGTCTGACAAACGCCAGGTAGCCCTCAAACACTTGCTTTGCATCAGCGGGCCTCGGCCACGAGATGTCATTGGTGCCAGCATACAGCACAACTGCTTTGGGACGATGAGGGAGTACGATCCGGTCGGCGTAATGGACAACATCACGGATGCGTGAGCCGCCGAAACCCCGGTTGAGGACGGGGAGGGGAGCCATGTCCTGTTCCATTCTGGCCCAGAGGGCAAAGCTCGAGCTGCCGACAAAGACGATTTCGCCCTGCCGCAGAGGGTGCGCGCGATCTTGGAACTCGAATTTCCTGATGCTCGCTTCCCAGGCATCAGGATCGCCCCTTGAGGAACGGAGCAAGCCGATGATCATATTGAAACCATCGACTATTTGTTCTTTGTGCCGCACATCAAACCTCCAGATCAAAAATGAGTATGCCGACAAGAAATGCAATACCTAATCTTAAAAGAAAAGCTGCCGAAAGAGAGTCTGGGAGTTCCCAACACTATACGCTTTGGTGGAGATAGGGGGATTCGAACCCCCGACCTCTGCGATGCGAACGCAGCGCTCTCCCAATTGAGCTATATCCCCACGGGATTTGTATACTAGCAAGGCGAATTAAAGGTGTCAAGGTCGCGGTACTAACGCCTGCGAGGAGGTTTGCGCTTGCCGCCGAAGCGACCGCCGCCCCCACCATATGACTTGCCACCCTTGCTGTCGCGAGGTCTTGATTCGCTGATATCGAGTGTCCGCTCCTTGAGCATCTTCCCTTTGAGGCCCGCTATGGCCGCCTCTCCCTCTTCATTGTTGGCCATCTCCACAAATGCGAAGCCCCGCGGCTGTCCGCTGTATTTATCCTTCACGATGGATATGGAGGTCACCTCGCCGAAAACAACGAATTCCGCCCTGATATCTTCCTCGGTTATATCTCGGGCCAGGTTGCCCAGAAAAATATTCATATCAGTACCTCCAATCAATTTCTCCTGCATCCACCAGAGCCTTTTATACGGGCCCGGCCTTCCGGCAGGGACGGTGGCAACCGGCCTTTAACCGATGCATCAAGTCGCCGGCCCCAGAGACCGGCCCGGGGATTTTACGTGAACGGCTGAAAAAGGCCGTTATTTAGCAGCAGGTTCGAGTATGATCCTGGCGTCCACCGCCAGGGCCCCATCCTTATAGGCGAAAACCGGGTTAAGGTCGAGCTCTTTAATCTCGGGATTTTTATCCACGAATTCAGACACTTTGACTATTAGATCTTCAAGGTAGGGTATGTCGGCCGGGTCCTGGCCGCGGTAACCTTTAAGTATGGGATAGCCCTTGATCTCGGTGATCATCTCAGAGGCATCCCTCTTTGTCATGGGAACTATGCGAAAGGAGACATCCTTGAGTACTTCAACCAGTATGCCGCCCAGCCCGAACATGATCACCGGACCGAACTGCGCGTCCTTGGTCATGCCGATGATGACCTCGATACCCTGTTTGGCCATTTTCTGCACCGAAACGCCGACTATTTTTGCCCTGGGATAGTGCTTTTTGATGTTTGCCAGGATTTCGGTATAAGCCCTGCCCGCTTGCGTGGCGTTCTGTATAGACAGTTTTACGCCGCCGGCATCGCTTTTATGAACGACGTCAGGAGAGACTATTTTTATAACCACGGGAAAACCCAGCTTGGTGGCCATCTCCACAGCTTCCTTCTTGGATGTCGCCAGCCTGGTTTCAACCACGGGGATACGCGCTGCCTTCAGCAATTCCTTGGACTCTATCTCAGTCAGGAGCGACCTCTTCTCTTTCGCTGCCGTAGCTAAAATCTCAGCTTTTGTCATCTTTCATCTCCTAGTTTGTTTGAAATAGTCGGCGCATGTTGACGCGAGACAAATCGGCTACATTTTAGCCAATATATGTCCCGATTGCAAAATATAGGCATAACATTATATCATTACTTGTTTTAATCAGGGGTTCGTCCAACCGTGAAATCAGTTAAGGGCTGTTGACAGTTGAAATTATTATGCATATCCGGCAGCCCCCGCCGCGGCGGCAACACAGATCGCCTGCTAAATGAGGCTATTATAGGAGCTGCAGGCAAAGGCGCACAGGTTAAACATATAGTGCTGGCCGACCTCGATATCGCGCCCTGCGCCCACTGCGACGGCTGCATTCAGACAGGCGGGAGGTGCGTGCTCGAGGATGACATGCAACAGATACATGCGGATATCAGAGAATACGACCGTTTTATCGTGGCCTCGCCCATCTATTTCATGGGCCTTACCGCACAGGTCAAGGCCATGATAGACCGCTGCCAGGCGCTGTGGGTGATCAAACACTTGTTGAAGCTGCCCGTAGGCCTGGATAAAGACGTCCCGCGCAAAGGCGCCTTCATCTCTGTCGGAGCGACCAACTATGGCAACCTTTTCACAGGCTCGATCGTCACAATGAAAAGCTGGTATAAGACTCTGGATATCGAGTACACGGAGGAACTGCTGGCGCCGGGTATGGACAGCTACAACGCATCAGCCGAACAGCCGGCACTTCTGGCCCGGGCACTTTCGCTGGGCCGGCAGCTTGCAAGTTAATAATATAACCGTAAGGAGGAATATATGGATTTCTTTTTGACCGAAGAGCAGAAGATGTTCCAGGCGATGGTGCGTGATTTCGCCACCAATGTCGTGAAACCGGAGGCGGCCAGGATCGATGAGGAGGGAAAGTTCCCGGCCGAAATCTTTAAGAAAGCGGCGGAGTTGGGCCTTTTCGGCATCACTATCGATGAGAAATACGGCGGCAGCGGCGGTGATTACCTGTCCATGACGATCTGCTGCGAAGAGCTGGCCAGGGCCTCGGGAGGACTGGCGGCCATATTTTTAGCCAACCTTTCGCTGGCCTGTTATCCCATATATAAGTTCGGCACCGAAGAGCAGAAAAAGAAATATGTATCGCCCATCGCAAAGGGCGAGAAGATCTGCTGCTTTGTCCTCACGGAGCCGGGGGCCGGCAGCGACGCCGGCGCAACGCTGACGACGGCAACCCGGGAAGGCGATAAGTTCGTGATCAACGGCAACAAGATCTTCATCACCAACGGCGCCGAGGCCTCCATTGCCGTTGTCTTCGCCACCGAGGATAAATCCAAGGGCACCAGGGGCATTTCGGCATTCATCGTCGAGAGCGACACGCCGGGCTATTCTGTCGGTAAGCTGGAGCACAAAATGGGCATCCACGGCTCATCGACGGCCGAGCTTGTCTTCGAAAACTGCAAAATCCCCAAGGCTAATCAGCTCGGTGAATCGGGCAGGGGACTCAGGTATGCCATGGAATCCATTGATGCCAGCCGCGTGACGGTAGCAGCCCAGGCGCTGGGCATCTCCCAGGCCGCATTCGATGACGCCGTGGCGTATTCCCAGACCCGCGTCCAGTTCGGCAAGACGCTGTCACAGCATCAGGCTATACAGTGGATGCTGGCTGACATGGCAACCCAGATCGACGCCGCCCGCCTGATGGTCTACCGCGCTGCCTGGCTGAAAGACAAGGGCCTGCCTTATATGAAGGAGGCGGCCATGGCCAAGCTCTACGCCGCCGAGGTCTCCAACTTCGTCACCAACAAGGCGCTTCAGATTCACGGTGGCTACGGTTATTGCAGAGATTATCCCATGGAGCGTTACCTGCGCGACGCCAAGATAACCGAGATTTACGAGGGTACCTCGGAGATGCAGCGCATGACCATTGCGCGCGCTATCACGACACAGTAAAGAAGTTGATCTAAAGAGAGCAGCTAACGCCTGGCGACGCCGATTAGATCAGCGATGCTGCGGATACCCTGGGTTGCGAGGTATTCCGCAAGTCCGTCGATGACGGCCAACATTGCGCGCGGGTCAGCCAGGCTGGCTGTTCCCACCTGGACCGCTGTCGCCCCGGCCATGATAAACTCCAGCGCATCCGCGGCATGCAT
>Ga0247841_10003469_pt1 | contig 29133 bp, 18 predicted proteins | sample LaCruzMarch2015__2_FD_192410 | JGI IMG/M metagenome (GOLD analysis project Ga0247841, IMG submission 192410) | Freshwater microbial communities from meromictic Lake La Cruz, Castile-La Mancha, Spain - LaCruzMarch2015_18m | ecosystem: Environmental > Aquatic > Freshwater > Lake | place: Spain... | reverse complement strand
GCGCCTGCGGGCCTGTCGCGCCGCGCCCCGCCGCTGGGCGCGGCACGTGCGCGTCGCCAGCGAGGACTCTTCCCCCAACCCCGGATAATCGCTTTATGGAGGCACCATGACTGGTAGATCTCGATTTTCCAGCGCGCCCCGTAATATTGCACCAGCTGCTCTACCGTCAGGGTCAGATCGGTGGTCACGAGCGCAACCCATTGGGTCTTGCGGGCAGAAACCGGGGACGGCAGAAACCGGGGACAGGCCACTGTTCTCGCGCAGTTTCCGGTCCCCGGCTTCTCCGTAAACTGAAATCCGCGGTCTTTAGAAAGGGTCTCCTCCCCGGTTTCTCCCCCGTGGTCTGTCCCCGGCTTCCGCCGTGCGCTACGCGCTACGCAGCGGGTTGCTGGCCTGAGCCGCGGGTTTGCAGCCGCCGCAGTCCTGCTTGCGCGCGGCGACCGGGCCGGATCGACGCCGGCGCATCGCGACTGCCCGGTCAGTCTCGCGCGGGTTGTGGCCCGAGGTTGCCGAGGTCGGCCCAAATGGGCGCATCTCGCGGAGATTGCAATACGCGGATTCCGCTACGCCGCTGTACGCGACTGACGGGACTAGGTCGGGTCGCGGCGGCCGCTATCCTTCACTGCGAAGTCCGGAGCAGCGGGACCGGGTACCGGGCCTTGGAGTCGGCGGTCCGCGCCAGCCGTAACGGCTTGGGTTGCCCTTCCAACCTCCAGTGATGAGGCTTGAGGTCCGGCCGAGTCGCCCGCCGTGGCTGACTGAAACCCGATCGCGTCTTGGCTAAGGCTCCGAGTTGGAGCCGTTATTTGAGGGGCGGAGCATGCGCAATCGCGAAGATTTTGTTTGCCGGGTCAGTTCGGGCTTGGCCCTGTGTGTGACGCTGGGAATCACCCCGATCCCCGTGGCTTCGGCCCCGGGTCCTGTCTGTGCGTCTACCACCGGGACCGGCCGGGATTTTTCCAACCAGGACCTCACCAACCGCAATTTCAGCGCCGACCCGCCAGGCTCCCTGCTCGGGGCCAACTTCACCGGGGCCAAGCTGAGCGGTGCGATCTTCGCCGGTCAGGACCTCAGCAATGCCCGCTTTCAGAACGCCGATATGGGGCCCAGCAAGGCCCCGGTGAACTTCACCAGGTCGCGGCTCGCCAACACCTGTTTTATCGGTGCCAATCTCGATCGGACCGACTTCTCATTCGCCACCATGACCTGCGCCGACTTCAGCGGCACCTCGCTGATGCAGGCCGATTTCGGCCCGCTTCAGGACATCGTGACGGGTGCGGGGTGCCGCACCAAATTCGTCGGCGCGACGCTTGACGTGCACCTCATCACCAACGATTTCAGCGGCGCGAGCAACTGGGGCAAGAGCGACTTCACCCAGGCCGATTTCCAGGATCTGACCCCGCAGACCTTCGATCTGCGCGGTAAGGACATCACCGGGGCGATCCTGGCGAACACCAACTTCACCGGCATCGACATGACCGGCGCCAACCTCACCGACGTGGACTTCACGGCCGCGAACCTGACCAGGGCGGTACTGGACAACGCGGCCATGAACGGCGCCAGGCTGTATAAGACCCAGGCCCAATCGGCCTCCTTCGTGTGTGTGCAGGGCTACGGCAACTCCGGCGGCCAGACCCGGGTCGACGGTTCATCCTGCCCCAAGGCACCGACCTCGAGCAACCCGACCGTCGGGGTGACCTTCACCTTCGCCGGGCTGAAGGACGCGGACCTGAGCGCCGCCACCCTCGACCACGCAGACTTCGGCGGCGCCAACCTCAACGGTGCGACCCTGAGCGGCGCCAGCCTGGCCCAGGCCAACCTGCAATCGGTGTCGACCCAGTCCGGACAGAGCGGGCCGGCAAACGTCCAGTTCGCCATCTTTGACCATGTCAACTTCACCAACGCCGCACTCGCCTCGGTGGACTTCTCCGGCGGCACTCTGACCGGCGCCTCGTTCGACCGGACCTCCCTGAACGGCACCAACTTCACCAACGCCAGTCTGCCTGCCGCGAGCTTCCAGTCGGCCACCTTGCAGTCGGTGAATTTTACCCTCGCCAACCTCCAGTCCGTCGCCATGAGCGGGGTGAAGATCCAGGCCCCCGGCGGCGGTGGCGGCTTCGGCGCCAATTTCTCCTGCGCTCAGTTAGGCGGCATCGACCTCAAGGACTCGACCATTTCGGCGACCAACTTCGGCAATGCGGTGATGCCCGCCGCCGCTGACTGCTGCCCGGCCACCTCGCCTCAGGGCCAGCCCTGGTGCGGTATCGTCGATGCCACCCAGCAGACCTACGGCCCGGTGACCTTCCCGGTGCTGAGTACGCCCGCCACCTGCCCCAATGGCGAGACGGCCGAGTGCTCCGGGGCCCAGTGGCAACTCTCGCCGAACTGGACCACCGCCAACTGCAACGTCGAGCGCATCCCGCAGGTTCTCTGGTCCAAGCCCAACTGCGGCGGCAAGCCGGGCGACATCGTGGTGTTCAAGGACCCGAACCTGAAGACCTGCATCCTCGCGGGACTGCCGGGACAGACGCAGGTGTTGCGCGCCACCGCGCAGCAGATCGCTGAGGTCAACTGCCCCGGGCGCGGCATTGCCGACATCGGCGGCCTGGAGGCCTTCATCTCGCTGACCAAGCTGGACTTGAGCGGCAACCGGCTGCCGACCTTCACGCTGCAGTTCAGCGCCGGCGGCACCCCGGTCAAGAGCCGGCTGCAGAGCCTGCACTTGAGCGACAACCAGCTCACCACCCTGGACCTGAGCACCCATCCGGCGCTGGTCTCGCTGGACGCGGCGAACAACCAACTCGGCGCCATCACGCTGAACGCCAACACCTTCCTGCTGGTGCTCGACGCCTCCCACAACCAGCTCAAGACCTTCGATCTGCCGGTTCAGACCGGCCTGTCATACGTCGACCTGTCGCACAACCTGCTCACCAGCATCCTCGATCAGTTCAGCACCGACCTGAGCGCCCTCACCACCCTCACTTACCTGAATCTTGCCCACAACACCCTGACCACGATCGGCTCCATCCAGTCCATCGTCATGAACCGGCGGACCGGTGGCGGCGGGGCACTGCAATCCCTGTTCCTCGGCTGCAATGCCGGCTTCCGTTGCGGGGACCTGGGTGTGTACGACGGCAAGACCTATCCCGCGGCGGCCACCAGCCTGTGCTCGGCCTATGACACCGGCACCGGGACCTGGACGCCGCTTGCCACGCCTCAATGTCCGCCCGGCTCCTAGACGGGGTTCGAGCGGTATCTCCACCATGCGCACCAGAGGAGGGCACCAGACCCTATAGGCGAACCTGACCGCTGGCCACGTGGCCGATCCGCCGTCGCACTCCCAACCCATGACCGACAGGAATGCCAGATGACCGCCACCCCCGCTCCCCACACACTGAAGACCGTTTTCCACGCCGATCTCAGCGACGCCCACCCCGGCGAGCAGTACTGGGTTTCGGTCGCCGGCAAGCGCTACCCGCTGGTGCCGCACACCGAGACGAGCCGCGCCCGGGCACTGGCCGCCGCCCCGCACCTGGCCCTGGGGCGCGACACCCTGAGCCTGACTCACTATGTGCAGAGCCCGCTGGAACTGCCGACGCACTCCGCCATCCGGGTGCACCTGCGCCACTCGCTCAAGACCTTCCCGCACGCCAAGGGCGAGTCCGGCGTCTCCCATTCGGCCATCTACATCCCGCCGTGCAAGGAGCGGTTGGCCGCGCTGCACGCCAGTGGCGAGGTGTTCGCCGCCCACATCGACTACGTCTCGACGGCCCAGACCTTCCTGTTCCACCACCAGGACCTCATCACCAACGACCCGGAGCTGGCCGACCTCATCGTCAACACCTACATGGTCGGCGACAAGGGCATCGCGACCGCAATCAACACCATGGCGTCGCTGATGCGCGCCATGGGGCCGCCCACGGAGGACTCGGGCTGGGCCAACCTGGTGCCGTTCACGCCCCCCGCCAACCCTGAGACCGGGTTCGACGGCACCACCTACTACAACCAGAACCCCACTCAACAGGTGCAATCGGCAGCGCTGAAACCGCTCCAGCAGCTCCTGATCAACGTGCAGAACGATGCCAACTTCAAGGACAAGAAGTGGTCGGTACAGCCGGGCACCAGCACCGTGGGCGCGACGCCCGCGGCGCTGCCCAAGGCGGCCGGCCGCGGGGCCGCGTCGATGTCGGCGGCCGCCGGCGGCGACGCCTGGAATGCCGCGCTGGCCAACACCAGCGCCATCAGCGGCTTCACGGCGCAGATCGCCGTGCTGGACGCGGCCAAGAAGCAATTGCAGGTCGACCTGTCCAACTCCTACATCCGCTACCTCGGGGCCTACATCCGCTTCTACGACGCCTGCGGCAACCCCATGAGCGTGCCGCACTGGACCCCGGACGACGCCGGCATCGTTTACGACCTGGCCGTCGACCTGGGGATCCAGACCGACCAGGTGCGCTATCTCGGCTATCTGTCGCCGATCAACTCCGTGCTGGGGGTCCCGATCGGGCCCGATGGCACCCTGTCGGTGAAGGTGACCTTCCCTGAAGGCGCCGTGGGGTGCAGCATCTACGGCTCCGGACTCGGTATCGGCAACAACCCCTGGCCGGTGACCCCGGCCCTGGGCGGCACCCTGACCGGGGTCTTCAACCTCGGCGTACCCGCCTTCATGCTCGGCTTCGGGGTGGCGTCCCAGACCTACAAGCCGCTCTACGACATCATCAAGACGCTCACCGGCACCAAGGCCTTCATGGTCGCCGCCGGGGTCTTCGTCACCGGCTGGACCGGCTATATCGTCGGCTCCTCGGTGGCCAACCAGCAGATGAACTGGAGCAGCTTCACCGGCCTGGTCAGCCTGGTCTTCGACAAGTCGGCGACCCAGGCCCTGCTGTGGGTGGAGGGTACCCTGGCGGCGGAGGAGGTGGCCGAGCAGATCCCCTTCGCCGGCTGGATCATGCTGTCCATCAACATCGCCACCGGCATCGCCCAGATGGCGGAGACCATCATCGAGGTGGCCACCTCCGACTGGAACATCGAGCAGCAGGTCTCCACCACCATCACCAGCACCATCGCGGTCCACCCGGACCCGCGCGGCAAGGCCTTTCCCCAGGGTGGGGCGACGCAGGGCCGCAGCCTGGTGGTGAAGATGATCTACCAGGACCAGAAGCGGCCCACCGTCACCCAGACGGTCCCGGTGCCGTCCGGCTCCACCGCCCAGGTACTGCAGGCGGTGTTCGCCAACAACACCCTGGGCGGCAGCGTCAAATTGGAGGCGGACTTCTACATCGATGACTGGCTGGCCGGCAAGGCCACCACCGGCTTCCTGCCGAACGACGACCAGCATCTCGCGGCGGTCACCCTGTATCTGGTGGAGTACCCGGTGCCGCTCAGCGCGAAGTCCATCTACACCCACGCCCGGCTCCTCACCTACAGCAACGGCAACTACGGCTGGACCGACACCACCCAGGCCCCGACCGCCACCATCGCCGACCGCGACACCAGCCCCAGCGGCAACGCCATCGGCGACTGGGTCGGTCTGACCCTGAGCCAGCGGGCCGGTATGCTCGGGTCCGCCTGGCAGGCGGCGGGCATGGGTATCGCCGATTGCGACACCGGCGCCACCGGCCAGCTCTACGCCTTCCAGAACCTCAATATCCCCGGCACGCCCATGAACGCGGAGCAGTTCCCGGGCTGCGGCTTCACCGGCCAGGCGCGGTTGGTCTACGACCCCTATCCACCGAAGTTCCTGATGCAGAACGGTCAGTGGGTCCTCGATGGGAGGGGCAATCCGATCCCCGACCCCGGCGACGCCTCCCTGGGCAACTATTATGTCGACCCGCGCTCGGCCAAACTCGATTATGGCGACGGCGGCGGCTATCACCTGCGCATGGTGAGTCTGGACCCCGCCACGCCCTTCGACACCGCTACGGGCCAACCCAGCTACGGCCGCTTCCCCTATTTCCCCGACTCGGTGGCCATGCACCCGTCGCGGATCGTCGTCGGCGTCAGCTCCCAGTACCGCAAGCTCATGATCGTGCAACTCGCCGGGGAGGGCATGGACGACGCCGGCGTGCCGCTGGGGCAGATCGGCTCGGGTCCTGCGACCGACACCACGCGCCCGGGGCTGATGTTCTTCCCGGTGGCGGTGACCTGCACCTACGACGGCACCATCATCGTGCTGGAAGACACCAAGTCCTCCACCGGTACCAGCGTCCAGGTCGTGGCGCGCCTGTCCGCCTACGACCTGCACATGAATCCGGTCAACCGCTTCTTCGACAGCGACGGCAATCCCAGTCCCTGGCTCTACCTGTCCAACGCCAGCGACTACTACTATCTGGACCTCACCTCGGTGGGTGACGACAAGATGACCTACATCTATGTCCTCTACTACACCGGGGCCGGCGCCGCGCCGTCGGACTACCACATGGCCATCTACACCTACGGCCAGACCCCGCCCGCCGGCAATCCCCTGGTGACCACCGACTCCATCCCGGCGGCGCGACTCGCGGTGGATATGTGGCACTCGGCCTATACCCTGAACTTTGCCATGGTGACCGACGGTAACGGCCATCCCGCCGGCCCGCAGTCGCCCGGCACCGGCCCGGCCGGGCGCACGGTGCCGTCGGTGAGCATGTGGCTGCCACCGCTCCCATAGCCGCGCCATCGCCGCGCAGCGCACCGGGCGGGTCCGCCGCCCGCCCGGTCTGCGCACCGACGCCGCCGCCCCCCTCAGGGGAGGGGCGATCAGGCCACCGTGACGACCGTCTGCAACCTCAGAGAGGGGACATCCATGTTCAAGGTCCTATCGATCCCGTTCATTGCCGCCGCACTGGCCGCCGTTTCAGCACTCCCGGCCCAGGCCCAGGAGTCCGTGGCGGCCACTGCACCGCCGCCGACCATCACCGCGCCCGGGTCTACGGAGACCGGCAGCTTCAAGGCTGTCGAGGCGCTCGCCACCCGGCTGTCCTGTCCGTTCTGCGACCTCAGCAACGCCCAGCTCGCCGGGCGCGACCTGACCGACGCCAACCTGCAGGGGGCGAATCTCACCGGTGCCGACCTCTCCGGGGCCAACCTCAGCGGTGCGATACTGTCCCGGGCCAATCTGACCAACGCGAACCTGGCCAAGGCCAACCTGGGGCGCTCCGCGCAGGGCCCCGCCGACCTGGTCGCGGCCAAGCTGACCGGTGCCAGCCTGGCCGGGGCCGACCTCGACGGCACCGACCTCCAGTACACCGACCTGAGCCAGACCGACCTCGCCCAAGTGGACCTCGGGCGGGCCAGGCGCGGTCCGTCGGGCGCGGCGCAGAGCGGCAGCCTGAGCTGCGGCAGCGCTGACCTGTCGGGCCTGCAGAACCGCATCTACGTCGCCATGAAGGGCACCGATTCCGACACCTGCGGGGACAGCCCGACCGCGGCCTGCGCCGGCATCGCCAAAGGCCTCGCCCGGTGCAGCGGCAAGAGCGCCTGCGGCGTGTTGACCCTGTATGGGGAATACACCCTGCAGACCAGCGTGGCGCTGGTCCCGGGTGTCAACCTGTACGGCGGCTGCCTCAGCGACCAGGCACCACAGCCTGGGCTCCAGTCCCTGCTCACCGCGCCCCCCGGCGGGGCGCCAGCCATCACCGCTACCGGTATCGGCGCCAACGCGACCGTGCTCCAGGGCTTTCGTCTGCAGGGCACGGCGGCGGCGGCCGGGTCCGGTGCCGCCAGCACCGCCTTGGTGGTGAACGACAGCCCCGCACTCCAGGTCCTCGATGCGACCATTCTGGCCGGCCCCGGGGGCAGCGGGGCCCCTGGCGGCACCGGCGGCGGCGGTGCCACTGGCGTCAAAGGCACCGGCGCCAGTGCCGGCACCCAGTCCCAGTGCCCGTCGGCGAACGGCGGCAACGGCTCGGTGCAGATGGGCGTCAGCGTCGATGTGGGCGTGTTCAAATTTACCTGCAACCCGAGTTGTAGCGACCACGGCTGTTACGGCTACTGGGCCAGCCAGGGTGCGGCCGGCGGGCAATGGGGCGACCAGAACTGTGCCGAGTGCGTCAGCAGCCGGGGCAGCACGGGCCACAGCGGCGTAGGCGGCGGCGACGCCGGCTGCGGCAGCAAGGGCAGTGCCTCGGGCAACCTGGCGGGGGCCTTTTCCGGCACCACCTGGCAGGGCGTGGCGGCGGGCGGCGCCACCGGCGGCAACCCCGGTGGCGGTGGAGGAGGCGGCGGTGCCGGCGGCTACAAGGCCGGCGCGTGCTTTTGGGTCAAGACCGAGGACCCGGGCAACCAGGGCGGCGGCGGCGGCTCGGGCGGCTGCGGCGGCAGTGGCGGCGGCGGCGGAGGCCAGGGGGGCGCATCCTTCGCGGTGGCGGTGCTCGGCTCCAGCCTCAGCCTCACCAACTCCACCCTGGTCGGCGGGCGCAGCGGCGACGGCGGTGCCGGCGGGCCGGGCGGAGCGGGAGGGGGCCGCAGCAGCGGTGCCGTCGGCCTGACCAACCTGGCCGGCGGCTATGGCGGCACCGGCGGCAGCGGCGGGGCCGGTGGTGCGGGCGGCGGCGGTGCCGGCGGCAACAGCGGACCGGCGATCGTCGTCGCCTTGGTCAGCAACGCCAGCGTCGCGGGCAGCGGCGACGTCTACTACAACGGAGCCGCGGGTATCGGCGGCGCCAAGGGTGTCGGTGGTCAGCCGGTGGTCTCGGGCGTGTGCACGGGGCCTGACGGGGACCGGGGCCAAAGCGGCGTCGTCGCAGAGACTTATAAGTACTAGCGAGGCGTCACCTCCGACAAGCACCCATTTCTCGGCCTCGGCCGGGAACCGCTATTTGTCGGCGGCCGTGAAGCGGCGGCGCCGACGTTTCTCCACCACCTCAGGGTCGGGAAGGGACGCCACGACGGCGGCGGCTGGGGTGGCAGTGGCCGCCCCGCCCGCACTGGCGCAAGCTGCCGCGGGATCGCGATTTCTCGGAAGCCCCCGCGCCCGACGCCGACCGCTGCTGCAAGCAGGATCGAGCCAAGGCCCTTGCCCTGAAAGGCCGTAGCAACCGCGCCGTCCAGCGGGCGGATACGGTAGCCGGTCATTGCCGGACTTGTGCGGCATGACGGTCGAAGGCGCGGGCCAGAGCGGCATTGGGCTCGACAGGTCCGTCGAGGGCGGCCAGAAAGGCCTTGAAGTCCATGGCCGTCAGGGTAATCGACTCATTCGCCTGCACGACTTCCTCGGCACAAGCCAGGGCGTGGGACAGCACAAAGTCGGACACGCTGGTCTGGGCGTAGGCGGCCGCCTTGTCGAGCAACTGCCGCGCACGGAAGTCGCAGCGGACGAACTGGCGCAGAGGAGGCCGAAACGATGACGGTTAAACGCAATCTGTTCGCCGAGATCATGGATGGGGTGGGGGCGATGCAGGCGCAACGGGAGGGCAAGATCACCCTGCGCACGATCGAGGTGGAAGACCTGCCGCCGCTGCGGGTCGATGCGGCGCTGATTCGGGAGACCCGTGAGCGACTGAATGTCTCGCGGGCGGCCTTCGCCCGCCGGCTGCGCGTGGCGACGCGCACCCTGGAGAATTGGGAGCGGGGACGGGCAACTCCCAACGCACCGGCCGCGGCGCTGATCCTGATGGTGCGTCAATACCCGGATACCTTCAGATAAGCTCCGGTCGCTGGACAGCGAGGCGGCATCACGCCCATGTATTGACGTAATAGGGAACACACCGCGTTTTCTTTCCCGCCCGTCGAGCCCCGACGGGCGCGACGCAAGCCGCTCGCCGACTTGGCCAAGACCGATCTGATGGTCCTCGGCGACCGGGGGCTGGCACCGCCCGGAACCGCTGGCCGCTTCGGCATCGGGACGAGCGGCCGCTGTGGCGCGGGAAGCGGTGGCCACTTTCGCTGCAATACTCAGACATTTCTATATTGCTTAGACATTTATACATTACACGGAGGGGACGTGACCACTTTGGGCTGACGGGCACGCCTCTGCCTCGTTCATCTGGCAGGGGTCCCGACTTTCGGCTAGAATCCGCCGCGCCGGGGTTCCCGCACATCTCTCTACCCCTGGTTTAGTTGACGCTTGCGAGAGTACGCAATCGCGGGAATTGTGCCCGTGCTCGTGATCGCCTTTCCAGGCTCGTCAGTCTGCGGCAACGCCCGGTCTGGCCGGAACGAGGATCGCGGCCCGACGAACTGGCGCAGGAGCGACGGGAAGCCGCCCGAGCCGTCGATGGTCGCAGTCTAAACGCCAGACTTGACTATAGCTGTATTTCTTCTATAGACTTTGCGTCGGCTATAATCGGGTGATCGTTGGATAGGCCGGCGAGCGGTCGTAACACGCGAATAGGTGGATCTCGGATAGGCTGCAGCATGTTAAGAGTTGGAAATAGCGGGACCTGGGGAGGCGGGCTCTTCACGAGCTCCCCGATTCGCAATGGCGCGATCATCTACGATTTTGCCCATTGCTCTCCAAGCCCGGTGGCGACTTACCGGACCATCCAGGTGGGGATCGCCGTGCACATGGATGACCGGGAACTTGTCGGCTATCTCAATCATATGTGCAGACCCAATGCTTTTGTGCATGCCGAGACTCTGACGGTTCGGGCGGCGCGAGACATCCTCGCCGGCGAGGAACTCGGTTTCTTCTACCCGTCTACGGAATGGGACATGGCGCGCCCCTTTCAATGCGCCTGCGGGGCGGCCGAGTGCATCGGGTTGGTCGCCGGGGCGAAGCATCTCTCCGAATCCATGCTCTCGCGTTACTTCATCAACCCGCACATCCGCGAGCTGCGCTCGGCATGGCGGTAGCAGGATACCGACGCGATGGGGCACCGAATCCTCGGCAGCGTAATCGGCAATCCAATGGTTCGGCGTTTGTTTAATTTCGATCCGGTCGCGCGATATGAAGCTCTGTATCCTCATCTCTTCCGAAGACGAGTCGGAAACCCCGCTCAAGGGCCTGGACGACCCGCCGGATCCCTCGCTCTTTATCGGGGGGCACGATTACGAAACCCACCCGCTTCACAAGCGCACGGCGGTGGCGCAGGTCGTCTCTCTCGCCCGCCGCGGGTTCGATTGCTTTATCAATCTCTGCGACGGCGCCTGGGAGGAGGATCGAGCGGGTATCGAGGTCGTGCAGGCATTGGAGCGCCTCGGCGTTCCCTTTACCGGGGCGGATAGCAGATTTTACGAGCCTTCCCGCAATCAGCAGCGGCGCATATGTTATGCCGAAGGTATTCGAGTCCCCGCCTGGGTGTCTGCCCGGTGTCGCGCGGATATCGACCTGGCACTTCGCCGGCTGCGTTTCCCGATGATCGTCAAGCATTGGGCCAGCTATTCGAGCATCGGGCTGACCAAGGCCTGCCGGGTCACGGATGCGGATGCGTTGTACGAGCAGGCGCACCGAATGATCGAGCGCTTTGGCGGGGCCGAGATCGAGGAGTTCGTCGAAGGGCGGGAACTCACGGTTCTGACGGTCGAGAATCCCGACGATCCCGCGAATCCGCTGGCCTATTGGCCCAACGAGATCGTGTTTCCCCCGGGTGAGGACTTCAAGCACTTCGATCTCAAGTGGAAATCCTGTGCGGACATGGCCAGCCGCCCCTGCGAGGATCTCGATCTTGCAAGGCTTGCGATGGATGCCACGTGCAGGCTCTTTGTCGGGCTTGGCGGGGTGGGGTATGCCCGCGCCGACCTTCGGGTGGATCGGGAGGGTCAGGTTCACATGCTCGAGATCAATCCCAACTGCTCGGTCTTTCTGCGCCCCGAGGCGTCGGGGAGCGCCGATCTGATCCTTGCAGCGGACCCGGGAGGCCACCCCGGGTTCCTCGACAACCTCATCCGCGCGGCAATGCAGCGGCACCGGCGGCAGCAGCCGCCCTGGCGGGTGCAGTTCGGCGATCATGGGGGATACGGGATCTATGCTGCCCGCCGCATCGAGGCGGGCGAGACGATCTTTGCGGACGAGGGGCAGCCCCATTATCTGGTCACCCGCGGCCATGTCGAGCGCTGTTGGGGCGAGCGCGAGCGTGGGTGGTTCGCCGAATATGCCTGGCCGATCTCGGACGAGGTCTATGTCACATGGAGTCCGGATCCGGAGGATTGGAGACCCGTCAATCATTCCTGCGATCCCAACGCTTGGCTCGACGGCCTCGATACCATCGCCCGGCGGCGTATCGAACTGGGCGAGGAGATTACCATGGATTACGCCACCTTTTGCGACGAGCAGATGAAACCCTTCGATTGCACCTGCGGATCGACCGATTGCCGCCGAGTCATTCGCGGGGGCGTTGATCGGGCGCCGTTCCTCGACCGATACGAGGGTCACGTCTCGTCACATATTGGCTTCAGGCGTAAGCGTTAGGATTAGACTAAAGGGGCGAGGATCGGCCGCCGCCGGCTCGTCTTTGGCATCGACGATCATGCCGACGACCGCCAACGCTGCACTGGCGCCTGCCACCTTCCGACATGCATCTGCAAGCAGGATCGAGCCAAGGCCCTTGCCCTGAAAGGCCGTATCAACCGCGCCGTCCAGCGGGGGGATACGGTAGCCGGTCATTGCCGGACTTGTTCGGCATGACGGTCGAAGGCGCGGGCCAAAGCGGCATTGGGCTCGACAGGTCCGTCGAGGGCGGCCAGAAAGGCCTTGAAGTCCATGGCCGTCAGGGTAATCGACTCAACGAGAGATGCTGCAGCGCTTCTCGTTTGAGATGTCGTTTGTCGTCAAGAGCGAAATCCTTCCAGCGCTTCATCAAGTACTCATGGAGCACCGCGTAACGCGAGAGTTCCTGGTGGCGATGTGTTATCATTTGCCGCTTGTTCTTCACGACCGGCTACAACTCACCGCCGCGGCGCTTCAATTGGGCTTCGAGTACGACTTCTCCAACGCTGTTCACTTACTCTGTCCGCAACTTGAGCATATGGTCAGAATGCAGCTCAAGAATGCTGGCGCCCATACCAGCAACGTGGACAAAGACGGCGTGCCAATGCCTTCAAAGTCCCGCTCGGTGGCCCGGATGTAGTCAAGCGATGGGTCGTCGCCGCCGGCACCTTCTGCGCGCGCAGCCACTCGACAGGCGTGCCGTCGCTTGCCGTCTGCGGAAACAGGGCCGAGATGGATGCGGCGATGGCCTTGCGCTCCAGATCGCCCGTCACGACGAAACGAATCCGCTTCACCGTGTCACCCACGGACGTTTTCATCGTCGTTGCTGACGATCCCATCGTCCGCATACAGCTCGCCGAGCCGAAATTGTCGCAGCCATTCAAGGGAGCGCAGCGCGCGGAGATTCTTTGCGTACAGGGTGAACGTGCTCATTAACTTCCAAATAAGATGCGCAATGGTTGGGGCGTCGCCGCGGGCGGTCTGGCTCAAGCTTGACGCCGCGCCGGGAGACTGAGGATCACCGTTCTTGGATTCTGCACGAAATCAGCAATCCCAAGGATTCGGGCCGCCCACGTCGATGCCGTAGCGCGCGATGGCCTCCTCGACCCTGGATGGCTCAAGCGCGCCGTCATCGGCGAGTGCCTTGAGCGCCGCCAGCACGATGTGGTGGCGGTCCACCTCGAAGAAGCACCGCAGCGCCGCGCGGGTATCGCTGCGCCCATACCCGTCGGTGCCCAAGGCGACGTAGCGGCGCGGCACCCAGGCGCGAATCAGATCCGGCACCGTGCGCAGGTAGTCGCTCACGGCGACCACGGGCCCCGCGGTCAGCTCCAGGCAGTGCTCGACCCAACTGGCAACGGGCGCCGCCCCCGGGTGCAGCCGATTGTGCCGCTCGGCGTCGAGTCCGTCGCGGCGCAGTTCCGTGAAACTGGTGACGCTCCACAGGTCCGCGGCCACGGCCCAGTCTTGCTCCAATAGCTCGGCGGCGGCCAGCGCCTCGCGCAACAGTGTTCCGGCCCCCAGCAGTTGCACGCGCGGCCCGCCCTGGCCGTCCGCGGCCGCCCGCAGCCGGTACATACCGCGCAGGATGCCCTCCTGCGCACCTTCCGGCGTCGCGGGGTGGACGTAGTTCTCATTCGTCACCGTGACGTAGTAAAAGACGTCCTCTTGGTCTTCGTACATGCGCCGCATACCGTCCTGCACGATGGCGGCCAGTTCATAGCCGAAGCAGGGATCATAGGCGACGCAGTTGGGCACGACCGAGAACAGCAGGTGGCTGGAGCCGTCCTGGTGTTGCAGGCCCTCGCCCGAGAGTGTCGTGCGGCCGGCGGTGGCGCCGATCAGGAAGCCGCGGGCCCGCGAGTCGCCGGCCGCCCAGACGAGATCCCCGATGCGCCGGTAGCCGAAGGCGGAATAGAAGATGTAGAAGGGCAGCAGCGGCACGCCGTGGGTGCTGTAGCTGGTCGCGGCGCTGATCCAGGAGGCGACGGCGCCGGCCTCAGTGATGCCCTCCTCCAGGATCTGGCCGGCACGGGCCTCCTTGTAGTAGAGCAGCTCGTCTCTGTCCTCCGGCTCGTAGAGTTGCCCGAGTGATGAATAGATGGCGACCTGCCGGAACAGCGCCTGCATCCCGAAGGTGCGCGCCTCGTCGGCGACGATGGGCACCAGCATCGGCCCCAGCGCCGGGTCGCGCAGCAGGTGCGCGAGGATCTGCACGAACACCATGGTCGTGGACTCCTCGCGCTCATGCGCGCCCTCCAGGAACCGGGCAAAGGCGCTCACAGGCGGCGCGGTGCGCGCCGGACCCTTGGCCGTGCGCGCCGGCAGATAGCCGCCAAGCGCCTGACGGCAGGCGTGCAGGTATTTCATCTCGGGGCTGTCGGCGGGCGGCCGACAGAAGCTTAAGGCCGTGACCTCGGCATCCGACAACGGCAGTTCGAAGCGGTCGCGGAAGGCGAGCAGGGCCTCGGCCTCCAGCTTCTTCTGTCCGTGGGAGCCCATCTTGCCCTGACCCCAGTGGCCCATTCCGTAGCCCTTCTTGGTCTGGGCCAGGATCACGGTCGGCTGACCCCGGTGGGCGACCGCCGCGTGGTAGGCGGCGTAGATCTTCACCGGGTCGTGGCCGCCGCGCTTGAGCCGGTCGATGTCGCTGTCGGAGAGGTGGGCGACGATCCCTTGCAGTTCCGGGTATTTGTTGAAGAACTGCTCGCGGTTGAAGCGCCCGTCGGTGGCGGCGTACTGCTGCAGCTCGCCGTCGACCGTCTCGTGCAGGCGCTTTAGGATCGCGGCTTCGTGGTCGCGGGCGAAGAGCGGGTCCCAGTCCGAGCCCCACAGCACCTTGATGACGTTCCAGCCCGCCCCGGCGAAGAGGCCTTCGAGTTCCTGCACGATAGAGCCATTGCCGCGCACCGGACCGTCCAGGCGCTGCAGGTTGCAGTTCACGACCACGATCAGGTTGTCCAACCGCTCGCGCCCGGCGAGCGACAGCCCGGCCAGGGACTCCGGCTCGTCCATCTCGCCGTCGCCGACGAAGGCCCAGACCTTGCGGCCCGCGGTGTCGCTGATCCCGCGGTGTTCGAGATAGCGCATGAAGCGCGCCTGATAGATGGCCTGGAGCGGGCCCAGCCCCATCGAGCCGGTAGGGAACTGCCAGAACCGCGGCATCAGATAGGGGTGGCAATAGGAACACAGGCCAGCACCGCCGACCTCGCGCCGGTAGTGGTCGAGTTGGGTCTCGCTCAGCCGCCCTTCGAGGAAGGCGCGCGCGTAGACGCCGGGCGCGGAGTGGGGCTGGAAGTACACCAGGTCCCCGGTCTCACCGGCGCGGAAGAAATGATTGAAGCCGACCTCGAAGAGATCGGCGGCGGAGGCGTAGCTCGCGATGTGGCCGCCCAGCTCCATGGAGAAGTTGTTGGCGCGCACCACCATCGCCAAGGCGTTCCAGCGCACCAGCGCGACGAGGCGCTGCTCGGTCGCGAGCGTCCCCGGAAACTGCGGCTGCTCGGCCAGCTCGATGGTGTTGCAGTAGGGGGTGCTCCAGACCGGCGGCAGCGCCACGCGCTGCACGCGCGCCCGGTCGAAGAGCCGACGCAGCAGGAAGGTGGCGCGCTCGCGGCCTTCGCGCTCGATGACCGCATCGAGCGCTTGCAGCCACTCATCGGTCTCGGTCGGGTCCGGGTCCGGCGGGAGCACGGCCCAATGACCCGAGAGGCTGAAGTCGGAGTTGTCGTTCATAGCAGACTCGGCGGCTCGATGGACGAAGACCCAGTATCCGCACTGCCCGCAAATTGTCAAAGGGCGAGCACGCTCCCGCGGACGCCACCCGGCCGGCAGGGGCGAATCGATCAAGGGATGCTCGCTGCGACGACCTGCGCCGAATCGCCCCTGCTGCGCCCGCTGTCCGACGACAGTGTTCCTGTATGGGCGCCTTGGCGCCACATTGGGTCAGGTTGAACACCCCAGCCCCTGCCAACCCTGCGTGAGGCCGTCGAGTGTCAGGGCGTGGTCACGCGCGCCAGCCGTCGCTTCAATTGACCGGAACCAGTTATACTGTCCCCGAATTCCCGCTGTTCGTTACCGCACCATCCAGCGGACGTAGGTGTCATCCTCCGATTGGTAGTAACCCCAGTCTGCAGCAGACTCCTTCATGAAATTGGTCAGGTCTTGCTGGCTCAAGGCGTAGGTGGCAAAGTCCAGGTCCTCGCCATCCGTTTGCAGCGCCACGCCGGCGACCAAGACTTTGCTTTGGTCTACCCGGACCTGGGTCGCGGAACCCAGCGGAAGCAGGCAGGCGGTAAGCCGCCGCAATCCGGTGGCCTGCTGATTCTGGATGAAGCCGGCGGCGGCGAACGCGGCGGCTCCCAGGGTTCCGCGGTCAACTGACTTGCTGGGCTTGCCCGCGCCAATGGCGCTGCCCGTACTCGCGACCCCCGCGGCCAGCCGCTTGGTCAGCGAACATGTCCCGCTCGCCGCGGGCTCGCCGAGATCGAGACCGTAGAGCCCCACTCGCTTGCGAGCCTCGGCAATAGCGATCTCGGCCGTCCGGCCGCTGAGGACGCCCCCCGCGAGAATGACCTGGTTGACGCCGAGCTGGTCGTGGAGCAGGACGCAGAAATCGCCCAGGTAGGCCCCGAGGGCAGCAATACAATCCGTTGCTGTGGCAGCGGCTTCGCGGAGTGCGGTATTGCCGCTAAGTATTTTCGCGAGGTAGGAATCGCCCGAATTTGGGAGTTTGCAGGGGCTATTTCCGGCCCAGGGCCATTTCACGAGCTTCGACAGACGCGTCTTGCCATATTCCCAAACGTGCATTCGCGCCTGCCTCTCCAGTTCCGATAGATCGAAGATTCTGAGCGCAATCTGCAGGGCGAACAGGAGGTCCGGCTCCTTCCGCAATTGTCCCGCGAGCAGCAGGCGAACGAGCTCGATGTTTACCGGAATCCGCCACGGCTGACTGCGTGCCGCCTGACGTGCGCCACATTCACACACCAAGTCTTGATAGCTCCCGCTGATCCGCGAGGCATTGCCCTTGTCGAGGGCGTCCCCGACCTCTGCAATCCGCCCGATCTCACCGCTGTCCGGCTCGTCTTCCTGAAAGGCGGCCTGCGCCTTGCCGCGCACCTTGGCGAGGCGGGGGAGGCACCGCTGGGACAGGTACTCGGCCGCGACGCCCTGAGGGAAACCGGCTCTGGGCGGTGCGCCCACGTCCAGGAGCAGCTTTCCCCATTCAAAAAGTCCGGCCTGTAATGCAAAGCCGTTGCCGGCGCTGCGCAGGAATCCGCCGGCCAATCCGGTACCGAGTTTGATGACGGCGAGCCTCTGCTCTTCGTGTGATCCCGCTTGCGGGGCGGGCTGCCTGGACAGGGCGGCGATGATGGTCCCCACGGCCTCACCGTCCCCGTCGTTGAGCAGCCCGACGAAGGGGGTATCGGTAAAGCCGGCGCCCGGTCCGAACTCTTTTTTCCAGGCGTTGCGTACCGCGCCGGGGATGTCGACCTTGAAGATATCGTGGATAGCGTATTCGCCGTCTTGCCGCGCCCTGGGCCAGTGCAGCAGCCGCAGCGGATTGCTGTGGCCGGCGATGTGCCCATCGCGGATCGGACCGGGCCAGGTCAACCCGATCACCACCGGCATCGGGTCATCCCAATGCAGCAACCTGGCCAGCTTCGACAGTTTGCTCCTGCACTCCTTGGCGATCTGGCGCACCAGACGATCACCGAAGCGCTCGGTTCCTTTCCCCAATGCCTTGGCCGCCGTTGTGCTCGGGTCCATCTCGGTGTGGGTGTCCGGATCGGAGGTCTCCATACGGAAGGCGCGTCCGATCGGTCGAATCCATCCCTGTTTGCTTCGGCCATTCTTCCCCGTTCGGCGTGCCCGGTAGATAAACAACTGCATCTTGGTCAGGGTGCCGCCGATATCCACGCCAATCAGGATCATCGGCGTATCGCAGTGGTGCGTGAGATAGCCGTCCATGGCCTGAAAGACCGGGGGGCCCACCGCGACCGGGCTCCCGGCCGCGCGGGCCGCGAACCCCTCGCTGCCTGGTGCACCCAGGAAGCGCAGGATGTCGGCGCGGCAATTATAGTTGCTCATGTAGCGGCCGAGGAGCGTATCGAATCCGCCCTGGCGGTAAAGGCCCTGGATGGCAGAGGTCCAATCGTCCGGTTGCATCAGGTCCTCGGCCAGCGGTCCGCTCGTGATCCGGGCCACGAGGCCCTTCAGATCCAGGTCGGCGTGGTCCAGACCCTGGGCCATGGCCTGGTTGAGAATAATCCCGAGAACGAAGTTGGCGACGACCAGTCGCAGTTCATCGGTCTTGCCGTCGCCGCTGGCCTTCTTGACGTCCGCGGGGATATGGATCCAGGAGGGTGGGTGACCGTCGATGGAAACCGGCAGGCTGAAGCAGCGCTCGCGCCGCAGACGGTAGACGATCTCGGAGATGCGACCGATCAGCGGTAGGGGTACATAGCTCGAGCGGCCCCCTTGTTCCACCCAGTCCGCCCCATTCTTGCGTTTGGCGGGCCAGTGCCCGTACCCCGGAGCCAGGGTGCAACCCATGATGGCCTTGGAACGATCGAGAAGGTACTGAAACAGCCAGGCGGCCGATCCGTCGTCCGGGCTGGTCCCCACGGACAACGCGGTATCACGTGGCGCGGCTTCCCCACCGGGAAAGAGGCGGCGTAGCGCGACCAGGGGATCCTGCAACAGGATACACAGTGTCTTTTCGGGAGCGGGCCTGTTGGCGGAATAGTTGTCCGGGATCTCAAGCACCACGGCGCGAAAATGGGTCCTGAAATACGCGATCCGATCGGCTTCGTTGCCGAGCGGAAATCCCACCATGACCTGTCGCAACAGACCCCGCAGCTGAGGACCCACTTGCTCCTGGCCGAAGGATACGTTTGGATGGTCCGCGCAGTTGCGCCCGGTCGCAGCCCAGATCGCCTCTTTGAGTGCTTCGATTCTCGGATCGAGAGACCCGTCGCCCCCGACGTACTTGGCTTTCATATAACTGTATATGGGGGTTGTTGCCCGTGGTTCGCGTTCAAATAGCGCATATCTAGTGGCCCAATCCACGAAATAGACCCGATCCCACGGCACCTCCACGCCGGCGTTGAGCGGATCGGCGGCCGGCGATGGGAGGCAATGATTGCGCGCCTCCTCGATGATTGCCATCAGCCGCAGTGCTGCAACCCGCTCCTCGGCGGTAAAGGCAATCCACGAGGGCTCGTTGCCACACGCGAAACGCTCGATGAACGCGGGACTTCCGGTGAGGCGGACCGCTTGTCCCACGGCCGATTGGCTGCGGATCAGGACGGCGATGGCGTTGATCGCCGCTTCGACGGCAGGATGCCGGGGCCAGAGGCGCAAGAACTCGTCGCGCGCCCGCCCGGCGCTGTAGGCCTCCCAGGTGAAGCACTGGAAATACTCGCACTGACTCTCGCCGAGGGCGACGAGGAGGGCCAGGGGCAGAGAAACGTGCCACCCCTGGTCCAGGGGATGCGTCGCGTTACGGACGGCCTCGACCGCTGCCGACACCTGCGGCGGTAAGTTGCCGATCTCGGCTTGATAGGGATTGTCCGGCGAGCAATTCTGCGGCAAGAGCAGGGCCTCGCCGAGCAGGAACATCCGCAGGGTGCGGGCCAGCAGGGTCCGAACCTGATCGGGGTCCTCACGTTCGCAGACCGCGCCGAGCGCCGGACTGACTTGCCGCAGGAGTCGGAAGTCGCGGCTCAAGGCGGACTCCAAGGCGGCGGTCCACTTGCGGACGTCAACGCAGATGCCGTCGTCGAGATCGCCCCGGTAATACTGCGCGGTGGCGTCTCCCTTGAAGTAGCAGTCGGGCACCGGGGACTCCGGGGACTGATGCACCAGAATGCGCAAGAGATTGTCGGCCATGCCCGGCTGTCCTGCGGGGAACAGGCCGTACAATGCGGTGATACACGGATCGGTTGCGTGGATCATTTCAAACATGCTGCAGTCCTCCTGAGTGATGGCGATTCAACGGCACATTTTTCTGGACCTGGCGCTTTAGGCGCTGCCCGGCTTGGCTCGGGCCTCTTCAACACAGTGGGTGGGGAGTGCGTCGTAGCGTTGGTCGGCCAGCTCGATGAGCATGACCGCCCGTCCCCGCTCCCGGAAATTGGGTGCCCTGACCAGGGCGATCCCCGGGGCATTCAGACCGGAGGGAAACCAGGTTGGCGTCACCGAGCCGGAGTTCTCGACGCAGATGCCACGGGTACAGCCGAGGGTGCGCAAGCGCCGGCCGAGGTCCTCGAGACGGGCATGGGCGAACAGGCACACCAGCCCACCGTCCGCACCGATCCCAATGGCGGCGTGAAAATAGTTGTCGCAGCGTCGCAGAGGTGGGGACTGGGCGGCTACCGCTTCACGCATGGCCCTGGCGGCGGCGGACAGCACTGCGCCAATCTGGTCCTCGAAGACCCGATGCAACTGTGCCCAGGCGGTACGGGTCGCGTCGGTCGCCTGGTGGTGATGCCCACGCGGGAGGTCGAAGAGATGGGAATGATCGGCCGCTTCGCAGAGCATCAGGTCGAACAACTCGGCCTCCGACAGGTCGTCCCACAGTACCGGTATACCGGCGCAATAGAAGTCGGGCCAGGCCGAGGCCTCGCTGTGACCACCAAGTGCGCGCTCGATGACCAGGGCGCCGTTGCGTTTCCCGAGTCCGTAGTATGGCCGCAGGCTGGCTTCCGGGTGTTCGCCCGCGACGGCGTGCGCCCGCCCTTGCCAAATCACCGGGGCGCGCAGGTTCACCAGGCTGTTGCGCATCCCGAGGGCCAGGAGCGGGGCATCAGCGGGCACCAGTCCACGATCGACCGCGAATTGGATGTGCTCTTCGACCCGAAAGCGTGCCGCGCCAGCCGGCTCGACGGTGCTCAGAAGGTCCTTGGGCATAAAGTCCATGTCCGTTTCGATGCCGGGCAGGGAGAGTACCACGCGGCGATAGTGTCCGATGCGTAGCACGTAACTGGCACTGACGGTCAAGGCTGGCTCAGTTCGCGGTGGCAGAGGTACTGTCATGTCGATGGCTCCAGTGATCTCCACTCGGTCAGACGATCGACACGGTAGTCGATCGCGTCGGTGTAAGTCCCTTTCAAGATCTCCAAGACCCGGGCGGTGCCGCGCCACTCCACAAGGGTTTGCTGGAAAACGCGCAGCACCGGGGTGCCCGGCGGCACCCCGAGCAATAGGCGCTCCTGCTCATCGGCCAAGGCCGCCTTGAGTATGGCCGGGATGCGGACGGGACGCACCCCGAGTGAGCCATATACTTCTCGCAGGGAGCCCGTAATCACGTCGTGGTCCAGAAAGAAGGCGGCGGGGTCCGCGAAAAAGGCGGGATTAATGTAGGCGCGACTGATGGCCGCGGGGTGATCGTCGATGATCCTCACACGCCCGCAGACGATGCAGGATTGGCCCGCGGCGAGTCCCAACTCCCGGCCGATCGCGGTTTCGGCCAGATCGAGGGGCCGGAAGGCGGTATGAAACGCCCGCGTGATCAGCCGGCGGCCTTCGCGTCGTGCACTCCCGCGGAAAGTCCCGGTCCAGAGGACCCGTGCCGGCCGACCCCGCTGGAGCGATAGCCAGCCCTGCGCCGCCAGTTCCCGTACCGCGTGCTTGACCGGCACGATGGAGCAACCCAGCGTGGCTGCAAGTTCCGCATAGCTGGGGAGACTGGCCCCGGGATCGAGTCCCTGGATCTGCGCAAGGAGGTGTTCCTGTGCGACGCGCCAGAGCGGTTTCTGATGTGGCTCGGGAGCCACTTGGTCCTTGTGGAACCCAGGGGTAGTCTCGGGATCGGGCGGATGGGGGGGCGGCACTTGAGGGTCCAACACGAGGTTTAGCCAAAGATAGTATGTGATGTAGAAAGAAGATATATCTTCTTGGTCGTGCCGTCAAGTCGGGTTTCTCGTTCCGTGATGGACGCAAAGGTCAGGGGCTGGCCTGAGGGGAGCCTTACCGCGTTGCGTAGTACACCGCACGTCGCGCTCGGCGAACGTGACGCTTCCGGCCCAGCAGGCATCCCGGTCGTGGGCGCGCTCCGCACGCGGCTAGACTCGCTGGACCGGCCGGTGCTCCGGGTCCGGCGGGAGCACGGCCCAGTTACCCGAGAGGCTGAAGTCGGAGTTGTCATTCATGGCAGGCTCGGCGGCTCGATGGGCCAAGACTCAAGTGTCCTTGATGCGCGCAAACTGTCAAAAACCGAAGGATCCAAGGCCGGCCGCCGCCGAGCGGTGGACTTGGCGGGGCCTTGCCCCGGAGTCCAAGGCTTCAGCCTTGGATCTGGGCTAAACTCTCGCGCATTGCCGCTGACTTTTCCCGAGGGACAGACCCATGGGCTCCGTCGTCGAACTCTATGAAGCACTCGCCAGCGCGCCGGACGAGCGGGCGCGGCTCATCGGTGCAGCCTTCGAGCGTCTGGAGGAGCGCTACCCGCACCTGCCGGATCTCGTCACGCTCCAGAAATTGGGCGAGATGGAGTTGCGCCTGCGCAAAGCAATCGAGCAAATCCGAAGGGACCTCATCATGAGCGCTGGTCACTCGTGCCGCGAGGCTGGCCCAGGCCTTGAGCCACCACGCGGCGACTTGCGCGAGACCTTCGAGGGCCTGCACGCGGCGTTCGAGCACTTCCGTGTCGAAATCACGGCCGCGATCGAGCGTGACCGCAATATCCTCCTGATGTGGATCATCACGCTCATGATCGCCCAGGTTGGCGTGTTTGCGGCGCTGGTGAAGCTGCTGTGAGGACCGTGGGCGGAGGCTACCGTGGATTGAAACCTCGCGCGAGGTCGATCGGCGCTACGGCCGCTGCGCGGCTAAGCAGGGGAATTGAACGATGCATCATATAAGGGTTCAATCGGACCCCATCGACCTAGCCGCCGAGCAGGAGCCACTGTGGCAGGGCCGCCCCGAGGTGGGAGCCGTCGTTACCTTCGTGGGGCTGATGCGTGACCTCAACGCCGGGGTCGCCGTCAGCGCCATGACCCTGGAGCATTACCCCGGAATGACCGAGAAGGCCCTGGAGGTGATCGCCGTGGAGGCCGCCGCCCGCTGGGACCTGCTCGGCATCCGCATCGTCCATCGGGTCGGTCCGCTGAGCCCCCAGGAGGCCATCGTCTTCGTCGGGGTGGCGAGTGCGCACCGCCAAGAGGCCTTCCGCGCCTGCGAGTTCCTGATCGATTATTTGAAGACCCGGGCGCCCTTCTGGAAACAGGAGACCACGGCGCAGGGTACACGCTGGGTGGAGGCGCGGGAGACGGATGCGGAGGCGGCGGACCGTTGGGGCTCGGGGCCGGCAGGCACCCCGCGATAGGGTTACGGCAGTTTGCGCCTGCCTTCCTGCGAACCCGCGTGGGCCTTGATCATCGTTCCGGCTAAGGAACGCGTAGGGCGCGCCGCGCGCATCTGGACCGTCCGCACGGCTCGCAGGTTAGCGGGTGCGCGCGGCGCACCCTACGGGCGTCCGGCCCGGTCCCGGCCGGAACGATAAACAACGCCCCGGCTTGCGGACCTTTCGCACCGCGCGCTCCGGTTGCGGTGGCGCGGTCCGGATACCCTCTCGACGGCTCAACGGGGCTCGGTCCGCACAGCGGACCCTACGGGCTCGCGGCGTTGTACCCGGGCGACTGGGCTTTGACAGAATCGAAGACAACCGCAGGTTGAAACGGTGAATCGTGGCTAGAACGGTTCCCACCTGGCGCTGAGCGACAGATCCAGACGCCAGGCTAGCGATAGCCAGATGGGTCGTCGGTTACGGAGCGACGACATAAGGCGTCACCGTTTGGTTGTTGGTCTCGTCGCTCTCCGTTTTCAGACAGCCGCTGTCGATGAATGCGCGCAGGGTCTTGGTCCCGGCCGCCCCGGCTGGCAGGCCGCTGATCGTCACTGTCTTGGCGGCGCCCGGCGCGAGGCTCGCCAGGGTCGTGGATTTATCTCCCACGGCAGCGCAGCCCGGGACGCCGGGCTGATCGGCCCACACCTGCAGCGTCCCCGGTACCCCAGCCCCAAAGCCCTGGTTCTTCACCGTCACCGAGGCCCTGACAGTCCCTGCGGCGCGCGGTACGGTGCCCCGCGCCAGGGCGAGGCTGGACACCGTGAAATCGGGCGGAAACGACACCTGGACCGACGCCGGGCGATTGTTGGTCGAGCCGTCTCCGAGTTGACCGTAGTCGTTCATCCCCCAGGCCCAAAGACTGCCGTCGATCTTGCGGGCGAGGCTATGTGTCCAACCGTCCGCCACGGCGGCGACCCCGCTCAGGACCTTGACCGGAAGCAGACGCCAGGTGGTCGTGCCGTCGCCGAGTTGACCATTCCCGTTATACCCCCAGGTCCATAGAGTGCCGTCGGTCTTGACGGCCAGGGTGTGATAGGCGCTGGCCGCCACGGCCGCGACCCCGGTCAGGACCGGAAGTGGACTGAGCCGATGCGTGGTCGTACCGTCGCCGAGCTGACCGTAATCGTTCTTCCCCCAGGCGGCGAGGCTGCCATCGGTCTTGATCGCCAGGGAGTGATAGACGCCCGCCGCAACGGACGCGATCCCGGTCAGAACCCGGACCGGAGTATGGCGTTCCGTGGTCGTGCCGTCGCCCAGTTGGCCATCGGAATTCCACCCCCAGGCCCACAGGGTGCCGTCGGTCTTGAGCGCCAGTGAGTGACCATAACCGGCCGCCGCGGCCCCGACCCCGCTCAGGACCCGGACCGGAGTGAGGCGATACTGGGTCGTGTCGTCGCCGAGTTGACCGTTCCCGTTGTAGCCCCAGGTCCACAGGCTGCCGTCGGTCTTGATCGCCAGACTGTGGTGGTCTCCGGCCACCACCGACGCAACCCCAGTCATGACCGGGACGGGACTGGGGCGGTTGGCGGTCGTGCCATCCCCAAGTTGGCCCACATCGTTGCGCCCCCAGGCCCAGAGGCTGCCGTCCGCCTTGAGGGCCAGGCTGTGAAATTCCCCGGCCGCGACCAACGCGACCCCGGTCAGGACGCGGATCGGGGTCAGGCGGTTGGTGGTAGTGCCGTCGCCAAGTTGACCCAGCGTGTTACGCCCCCAGGCCCACAGGCTGCCGTCAGGCATAAGTCCCAGACTGTGCCACAGCCCACCGGCAACCCGCTGCATGGCGGGATTGCCGACGACATAGCCGGTCGTCGCTTGGTTGTCGGCCTCGTCTGCTTCAGCGGTCAGACAGGCGCTATCCACAAAGGCGCGCAGGGTCTTGGCCCCCAGCGCACCCGCCGGCAGGCCGCTGAGCGTGACCGTGCGGCTCTCGCCCGCGGCCAGAGTGGCGAGGGTCGTCGAGCGGTCGCCTACGGCACGGCACAACCGCACACCGGGTTGCTCGGCCCACACCTGCAAGGTCCCCGGCGTCCCCGGCGCAGTGCCCCGATTCGTCACCGTGACCGCGACCTCGAAGGTGCCCTTGGCGCTCGGGCTGCGCGGGCTCAGCGCGACACCGGCCACCGCGAAGTCAGGGGCCGGCGGCGCCACGGCATAGGCAGTGGTGCTTTGGTTGTTGGTTTCATCGGTCTCGGGGGACTTGCAGGCGCCGTCCACAAAGGCCCGCAGGACCTTGCTCCCGGCCGCACCGGCCTGCAGGTCGCTGACTTTGATCGTGGTGCTCTCACCGACCGCCAGGCTCGTCGTCAGGGTGGCGGACTGGTCCCCCACCGCGTCGCAGCCCTGAATGTCGAGCTGATTGGCCCAGACCTGCAGCGTCCCCGGCGTCCCGGCCGCGCTGCCCTGGTTGGTCACCGTGATCAGGGCCTCGAAGGTTCCAGCGGCGCTCGGGCTATGCGGATTCGGAACGACGCCGGTCACCACAAAGTCGGGCGCCGGCAGCACGACGGTATAAGTCTCGGCGCTTTGGTTGTTGGCGTCGTCAGTCTCCAGGGTCTGACAGCCACTGTCCACGAAGGCCCTCAGGGTCTTGGCCCCGGCCGCATCCGCCGGCAGGCCGCTGAACGTGACCGTGGTGCTCACGCCCACCGCCAAGCTCGTCAAGGTCGCGGATTGGTCGCCCACGGAGCCGCAACCCTGGGTGCCGGCTTGGTCAACCCAGACCTGCAAGGTCCCCGGCACCCCGGCCGCACCGCCCTGATTAGTTACCGTGACCAAGGCCTCGAAGGTCCCACGAGCACTCGGGCGGGCCGGATTCAGGACGATGTCGGTCACGGCAAAGTCGGGCACGGAAACCCGCAGCGGGCTCAGCCGATTCGCGGTCGAGCCGTCGCCGAGCTGGCCATTGCCGTTATTTCCCCAGCCCCAGAGGCTACCGTCGGTCTTGAGGGCCAGGGTGTGCAAGTATCCGGCCGTCACGGCCGCGACCCCGGTCAGGACCTGGACCGGACGCAGGCGATTGGTGGTCGTGCCGTCCCCGAGCTCGCCTAACCCGTTATACCCCCACGCCCAGAGGCTAGCGTCGGTCTTGACTGCCAGGGTGTGAAAGCCGCCGGCCGCCACGCCGGCGACCCCGGTCAGGACCTTGACGGGACGCGGGCGATACTTAGTCGTGCCGTCACCAAGCGCACCACCCATGTTATAGCCCCAGGCCCACAGGCTGCCGTCGGTCTTGACGGCCAGGGTGTGATAGCCGCCACCCGCAACCATGGCGACCCCACTCATGACCTTGGTCGGACGCGGGCGTTGCGTGAGGGTGCCGTCGCCGAGTTCACCCTGAGCGTTGTTCCCCCAGGCCCAGAGGCTGCCGTCGGTCTTGATGGACAGGGTGTGCTGACCGCCGGCCGCGACCGACGCAACCCCGTTCAGAACTTGGAAGGGAAGCAGGCGGTTCGTGACCGTGCCGTCGCCAAGCTGACCAAGCGCGTTGTTCCCCCAGGCCCAGAGGGTGCCGTCGGTCTTGAGGGCCAGGGTGTGTTCGAATCCGGCCGCGACCGACGCGACCTGGGTCAGGACCCGGACTGGTTTCAGGCGTTGCGCGGTGGTGCCGTCGCCGAGCTGCCCGACATTGTTCGCGCCCCAAGCCCAGAGGCTGCCATCGGTCTTGAGGGCCAGACTGTACATGGAACCGGCCGCCACGGCCGCTACCCCGTCCAGGACCGGCACCAACCCCTGGTACCCGGTGGTCGTGCCGTCGCCGAGCTGGCCGAACCCGTTATAGCCCCAGGCCCACAGGCTGCCGTCGGACTTCACGACCAGGCTGTGCCAACGTCCGGCGGCAATCCGCCGCATGTCGGGGTTGCCGGCCGCGGTGACCTGCACCGCCAGCGGCGAGGCCAACAGCGCGTTCAGCCCGGCGGTATCGACGCGCGGGGTGAGCCTGGTCGAGCCCGGCTCGCGCAGGACCGAGTCGTAGGACCCGACGGGCAACGCGGACAACAGGTCCTGCGCCGTCTGATCCAGGTCTGCTTGCCAAAGCGCCTCGGCGGCCGCGTCCCGGGGCGCCCCGGGGTCCCCCGGCAGTTGCAGTTCCACCTGCACCCGCACCGACCCATCGCGCGCGGCCAGGTCGCCCAGGGGACCAGCGGCCGCCGCATGGGCATCCCGCAGCGGACTGCGGCCAAGCGACAGGGTCAGGAGTAGCATGAAACCGAATCCCAAGCCCCAGGCGCCGCGGGTCCCCGGCAGGCAGCGAGGCCAGACAGAACGATCGAACACGACAACTACTCCCGCACGGGCTTGCGTGCATTTTCCCTACGTTTTTCAGCGCATGGTTTCGTTATAATGGAACAGTGGGCATTCGTCAATATCCTAATTTTTGCCTCAATGATTGGCTCGGGCTAGTGCTTCCGAACGGCGGATGCGGTTAGCCCTCCTCCGCTATGTCCCGCCCCCGCAACGCCCATCCCAGATCCCAGGGTCCCATGAGGCGCCGCGCGTTCTGAGTGGACGCGTCCACGCCCTGGGTTAAGACCTGCTGCGCCGCTACGCAGGACGCAACCGTTCCAGCCAGGATTCACCGGCTCATTCCTCGGTCTCGACCACCACCCCGGCGCCGGTACGGCCGCGAATGAGGACCAGTTTGCCCAGGGTCGGGTGGCGGGCGGTGATGACGGTGAAGTCGCCGGCGTCCTTTTCGGCCAGGACCTCGCTTTCGTCTTTCAGGTCACGCAGAACCGGCGGGTTGGCGTCGAACATGCGCATGGGTGGGCTCCGGGGGGTGGTGGTTATCGTCGAACCGGGGGCGGCGCGCTTCAGAGCGACGGGGCCGATCGTCGGCACGCACGGGTGTGGTCTTTAGCGAGGCCGCGCCGCACTGGGGTGCGGCGGTCCCAGGGGGCCGGGTCAGCCGTAGTGCCGCTCGATGTACTCGTCGACCATCCGCTTGAACTGCCCGACCAGGTCGTCGCCCTTGAGCGTCGCGACCTTTTCGCCGTCCACATAGACGGGCGCGGCGGGGTGCTCGCCGCTCCCGGGCAGGCTGATGCCGATGTTTGCGTGCTTGCTCTCCCCGGGGCCGTTGACCACGCACCCCATGACGGCCACCTGCATGGTCTCGACCCCCGGGTAGCGGGTGCGCCAGGCGGGCATCTGCTCGCGCAGATAGGTCTGGATGTCCTGGGCCAGGTGCTGGAAGGTGTCGCTGGTGGTGCGCCCGCATCCCGGACAGGCGGTGACCATGGGGGCGAAGGAGCGCATGCCCATGGTCTGGAGGACCTCCTGGGCGACCTGGACCTCGCGGGTGCGCGCCTCCCCCGGGGCGGGGGTGAGCGAGACACGGATGGTGTCGCCGATGCCCTCCTGCAACAGGATGGCGAGCGCGGCGGTGGAGGCGACGATGCCCTTGGAGCCCATCCCGGCCTCGGTGAGCCCCAGG
>Ga0247841_10003468_pt1 | contig 29134 bp, 37 predicted proteins | sample LaCruzMarch2015__2_FD_192410 | JGI IMG/M metagenome (GOLD analysis project Ga0247841, IMG submission 192410) | Freshwater microbial communities from meromictic Lake La Cruz, Castile-La Mancha, Spain - LaCruzMarch2015_18m | ecosystem: Environmental > Aquatic > Freshwater > Lake | place: Spain... | reverse complement strand
TCATTCTCATGCTCAACCAGAGAATATTCTTTTGCACTTGCCTCGTATTTTTCAAATATCGTTTATGAGAAATTTATTGAATAAGTATGTTTTTTGGATAAATAAAGATACGGAAATTGTTTTTTGTCCTTCAAAATTTGCTGAAAGAAATTTTAAAAAAAATAATCCTAATTCTAAAACAATGGTTGTTAGTAATGGAGTAAATAGGAATATTTTCAAAAAAATCAATCCTTCTTCCTTTATCAAGAGGTTTAATCTTTCAAAAAGAGTGAGAATATTTTATGTAGGAAGAATATCTCCAGAAAAGTGTATTGATGTGTTGATTAAATCCACTCCTTTTATTCTAAAAAGTTACCAAAATTTTGAAGTAAACATCGTAGGAGTAGGATACCAGAGAGAAGAACTTGAAAGACTTTCCGAAAAATTAGGAATACAAAAACATGTTAAATTTCTTGGGAGACTTTCTGAAAAAGATTTGCCTTTAGCCTATAATGCTTGCGACATTTTTGTTCTTCCTTCATTGGCGGAATTAGAAGGGATGGTTGTTTTAGAAGCAATGGCTTGTGGAAAGCCAATTTTAATTGCTAATTCAAAAGAAAGTGCATCCGTTGATTTCGTGGATGGAAATGGTTTTTTGTTTAAATCTGGAAATCCAAAAGATCTTGCTGAAAAAGCTTTGAAACTATTGAAAGATAATAGTTTAAGAGAAGAGATGGGAAAGAAAAGTTTTGAATTGGCCAAAGAGTATGATATAAATCGTAGTGTTGATAAGCTTGAAAAAGCTTATTATTCATTAGTATTGTAATAATATGAGAAAATTAAAAATATTAATTATCTGTGATTCTGTGACGCATCAAGTAGCGGGTGCTTTTATTTCTCCCTTAAGATTCGCCGAATTACTTAAAAAAAGAGGACATAAAGTTATTTTTGTTGCTGCAAAATATCCTAACACCCCCGAAGTGGATAATCATAAGGGAATTAAGGTCTACAGATTTAGGTCTTTTCCATTACCCAAGTTTCCGTTTATAAGACTGGCTTTTCCCACAGAAAAAGAAATAGAAAAAATAATAGAAAAAGAAAAAATAGATATGGTTCATATTATGACTCCTGTTTCAGCTTCATTTTCTTCTATAAAAGCAGCTAAAAAATTAAACATTAAATTCATTTCGCATTCTCATGTTCAACCAGAAAATATTATTTTGAATTTTCCCTCTTTTATGAGAACCACGCTTAATTCAATGATTTATAATTTTTTAATTTGGTTGTATGGGAAAACAGAAATTACCATTTGCCCTTCAAAATTTGCCGAGAGAGCTTTACACAAATATGGGCCTACTCTAAAAACAGCAGTAATAAGCAATGGTGTGGATTTATTCAGATTTAAGAAATTAAACTCAGACTATTTCATTAAAAAATTTAGTCTTCCTAAAAACTCTTCTTTAATCCTCTATGTGGGAAGATTGGATCCAGAAAAAAATATAAGCACTTTGATTAAATCAATGCAGGATATATTAAAAAAAGATAAAAATGTAATCCTGGGTATAGTTGGAAGAGGCTCGCTAAGTGATTCACTAGAGAAATTATCTGGAGATTTGAATTTAGATAAAAATATTAAATTTTTTGGAAAGATTTCGGATGCAGATCTTGTCCAAGCTTATAATGCTTGTGATATTTTTGTTCTCCCTTCATTAGCAGAGTTAGAAGGGATGGTTGTTTTAGAAGCAATGGCTTGTGGAAAACCAATTTTAATTGCTAATTCGAAAGAAAGTGCATCCGTTGATTTCGTGGATGGAAATGGTTTTTTATTTAAGTCTGGAAATCCAAAAGATCTTGCTGAAAAAGCTTTGAAACTATTGAAAGATAATAGTTTAAGAGAAGAGATGGGAAAGAAAAGTTTTGAATTGGCCAAAGAGTATGATATAAACAAAAGTATTGATAAATTAGAAAAGTTGTATTATTCAATATTATCTAGAAAAAAGCGATGATAGAAGAAAAATATCTTGGAATTAAAAATAGGATTTTTTATAAAAGAAATAGTTTTAATCCTAAAAGGCAAACTCTTGTTTTTGTTCATGGTTTATCTGGGAGTTCTTCTGCTTGGATAAATTATGAAAAATATTTTGAAAAGAAATTTAATATTCTTACTTTTGATTTAAGAGGGCATGGAAAATCTTTTCGTCCAAAGAGAGAAGAAGAATATTTAATAAAAAATTTTTCTAAAGATATCTATAGACTTGTAAAAAAAGAGAAAATTAGTAATTTTATTTTAATAGGGCATTCCTTCGGGAACTTTATTGTCCTAGATTTCTTTAAGAGATATAAAAATCTTGTGAAAGCACTAGTTTTGATAAGTGCAGATGCCGCTCCAGCAAAAAGAAAACTCACAAAAATTATTCTTCCTTTCCTATGGCTTTCTAAATTGTTAAATTATTTTCCAGGTATCAAAAAAGAAGGAGGCCATTTGGATTATTCAAGGTATTTGCATTCTGGAGATTGGAATATCAGAAGAATTATTGCGGATGTATCTAATACTGGATTGAGAAGTTTTTTATTTTCTACATATCAGATTTATAAATTTGATATGGAAGATTCTCTTAGGGAAATAAAAGTTCCTACCCTTATAATACACGGAAATAAAGATACAATTTTTCCAATTAATTCGGGAATGAAGATAAACAATTCAATAAAGAATTCCAAATTCGTTGTATTCAAGAATTCTAATCATATAATTGTTTTAAATGATTTTACAAAACTTTCTACTGAAATAAATAAGTTTGTAAATGGGTTAAAATGATTCTTGAAACTATTTTTCAAACAATTAGTTCATTTATTCAAGTCAATGGATATTTTTTGCTTTTGATAGGGATGATTATAGAGGGCCCTCTGATTACAACTACTTTTGCATTTGCGGCTTCTCTAGGATATTTCAATATTTTTATAATTCTTCTCCTTTCAATAGTTGGAGATGTCCTAGGAGATTTTCTTCATTTTGTAGCAGGAAAATATCTTGGAAAAAAGGTTAAGAAAAAATTTAAGTTAGACAAGAAAAGAATCTCTTTTATAGAAAAAAATTTGAAGAATCATCTTGTAAAAACTCTTATCTTTCTTAAAATGATTCCTCCGATTACTTCTGTTGGGCTTCTTTTTGTTGGTTCATCAAAGGTAAAAATGCCAAAGCTAATTTTAGCATCTCTCCTGGCGACTATCCCTCTATCTATCTTTTATGTTACTCTTGGGTATTTCTTTGGTTCAGTTGCTAGTGGAATTTTGGATATTCTAAAGCTTAGTCAATATGCTCTTTTAGTTCTGGGAATATTTGCTATACTTGCTTATTTCTTAATTAAGAAAATGGCAAAGAAAACAGAAAAAATTGAAGAAGAATTTATTAAATAATTTAAAAACTAATACTCAAGCTTTATATACCCTGATTTTGTTCCTTATGTATTAAGATTGTTAGAGAAACAGCTAATTCATTAGTCTATTTCTCGTTGATAAACAGGTGTAAATCATTGGACAAAATTAATATTTAACATAAAATGGAATCGTTTAGAAAAATAGGAATTATAGAACCTATATTGAAGATAATTCAGGAACATAATTTTTCTGATCCATCTGAAATACAGATAAAATCAATTCCTTTGATTATGGAAGGAAAGGATGTTATAGCCGGAGCTGCGACTGGTTCTGGAAAAACTTTAGCATTTGCAGCAGGAATAATTAATATCTCGGAGAAGGGAAAAGGGATCCAATCTTTAGTACTAACCCCTACAAGAGAATTAGCAGAACAGATTTCTGGTGTTTTACAGAAATTTTCAAAGAATAAACCATTAAATATAGTTTCAATTTATGGAGGTGTAGCAATAAATCCTCAAATGGCCAAACTGAATAAGGCAGATGTTGTTGTTGGAACACCTGGAAGAATTTTAGATCATCTTAGCAGAGGAACATTAAATTTAGATTACATAAAAATGCTTGTTTTAGATGAAGCAGATAGGATGCTAGACATGGGATTTCAAGAGGATGTTGGTAAAATAATATATAAATGCCCAAGAAAAAGGCAAACTCTATTGTTCTCAGCAACGATTTCAGCAGATATAATTCATCTTGCTCAAAAATATATGAAAAACCCAGTAGAAGTTTCTGCAGAATCTTATGTTGATCCTTCAAAGTTAAACCAGTCTTATTATGATGTAGAAGATTCTAAGAAATTCTCTCTATTAGTCCATCTTTTGAAGAAAGAAAAATCAGAATTGATAATGGTTTTCTGCAATACTCAAAGAAATACGGATTTTGTAGCAAATAATCTCAAAAATTCTGGTATAAATGCTTTAGCCATTCATGGAGGGCATTCCCAGGAAAAGAGAAATATGACTATGGGAAAATTTAATTCGCAAAAGATTAGTGTTTTGGTTTGCACAGATGTTGCTGCAAGAGGATTAGATATTAAAGGAGTTTCCCATGTATATAATTACGATTCTCCAAAAGATAGTAAAGATTATATTCATAGAATAGGAAGAACTGCAAGGGCAGGAGAAAAGGGAAAAGTGATAAATATAGTTGCCAGCAGAGATTATGAAAATTTTGGTAAAATAATGGAGTCCAAAGAATTTAATATTACCAAAGGGGAAACTCCAGAAGTAGAAAGAATTTTTATTAATGCTGGAAATTCTGGAGGCAGAAATAATTATTCTAGAGAAAATAGTGATAGACCTAGAAGTTTTGGAAATAGGGATAGAAATTTTAGTTTTGGAAGAAGTTTCGGCGGAGGGGGAGCAAGACCATTCAATGCAAGACCATTTAATTCTAGAGACTCAAATAATCAAAGACCACAGGATAGTAAAAAAGAAGATTGGCAGTTTGGGCAATTTAATAGAAATAGAAGTTCTGGAAGAAATGACAGAGAAAATAGAGATTTTGGAAATAGAAGCCCAAATAGAGAAGGCAGTAGAGATTCAAGTAGAAGAAATAATAATCATATTTCTGGTAATAGAAATAGAAGTAGTTCTAGGGATTCTAGAGGTTCTAGAAGTTTTGGTAGAAGATAATAAGATAATAATTTCTAAAATTCAAAATATTTTAAGAAAAACTTATATAAACCAATAATATTAGATATGATTGAGCCACCATCGCATAATAATGGAAACCAAGGTTTCCTTTATCAAACCTTCCTTTAAATAAGGAGAAGCAATTTCTTTAATTGCCTCCGAAGGAAATTGTATACGATAAAAGCTAAGCCACCATCGCATAATGGTAGAATCTCATTGAATCTCAAAAAGTCTAAAAAGACTTTTAGCTACCACTCTGCTATATCAAGCCACCATCGCATAATGGTATTGCATCGGATTGCTAATCCGAGCCCTTCGGGGCCCCTGGGTTCGATTCCCAGTGGTGGCGTTTTATTTCTTTATCATTTTATGAAGAAGTTTGATTAAAAAATGAAATTTTATTTTAAGTTCTTTTTATTTTCTTTTTTAAATTCAGATTTTAATTTTGAAAAAAGCAAAGTGTTTCTAAAATCTTTAAAATATTCGCTATAGGCATCTTCTCTAAGCTTTCCTTCAAAAACATACCCTGCCTTTTTAGCAACACCATAAGAAGCAACATTTCTTTCATCACATTTAATTCTAATTCTATTTAAACCCATATTTGTAAAACCTTCTTTTTCTAACAATCTTACTGCTTCAGTAGTATATCCTTTTCTTGTAAATTTTGAAGATATCCAATAACCTATTTCCCCAGATTTTTTTTCATTATTAATGTCAAAAATGCTAATATTTCCAATATATTTATTACTTACATAAATTCCATATTCTACTTTTTCTCTTTTTTTGGTTGCTTCTTCTTTATCAAAAAGATATTTTAAAGAATCTTCAATTTTCAAGGTTAATTTTTCCCAAGGAAACCAAGGTTTCAAATGTTGACGATTTTCTTCAATTACTCCGAAAACGGTTTTCGCCATTGAAATAGTTGGCTTAGTTCTTTCTAGGATAATCCTTTTCCCAATTATTTTGTCTTTAAATTTTTTAATCATAAGGTGGAGATCTTATCTAAAATATATAAATCTTTAGAAATTAAGAATCAAATAATGTACTCAAAATTGCTTTTTAGGATAGAACCCGCACCATAGAAATCCTTAAATATAAGCAAAAACCTGTATTTTTATGGTAAATCTTACGGACTTAACCGGTAAAGAAAAGGCTTTTTTAGAAAGTATGGTAAGTGTGGGAGAGATAAAAAAGGGGATAGATGCCCAAAAAGGTGCAGCATATAAAGACAAGTATGGATGTGATCCTTGCGATGCATGTGGTTCCTCTTCTTGTGCGGATTGCAAAGGATGTGCTGCAAGCTATGTATCTTTGGGTCAAATAAACCCATTTTACCGTTTTTCTGAATAAGTTTAGGCTTTTAGACTATGGCACAAAGACATTTGTATTTACAATGGGATTCTACGAACGATTGTAATCTTGGTTGTTTACATTGCTATCATCCGGCACATACTCAAGATGGAAATTTAATGAATTTGGAAGATGCTAAAAATATGATTGATGACTTAAGCAATACTGCTAAAAGATGGTCTATGGTTCCAAGAATTAGCATTTCTGGGGGGGAACCTTTAATGAGAAAAGATTTATTAGAAATTTTATATTACGCTAAGGAAGAAGGTGTTATTGCAGCCCTTTTAACAAATGGTACGTTAATTACTCCTGCAAAAGCAAAAACAATTTATGATGCAGGAGTTAGAAGACTGCAAATTTCTCTTGATGGGAAAAAGGAAACACATAATCGTATTAGAAATAAGTCTTTTTCTTATGATAAAGCTTTGGAGGGGATTGTAAATTCTTCAGAAGCAGGAATTGATGTGACTGTATCAATGACCTTAATGCAAACAAATAAAGAGGATTTTGAAGATATAATTAAGACTGCAATAAAAACGGGAGCCAAAAAAGTCGGTTTTAAAACATATGTCCCAAATAGAAAATTAGGAGTGAATGATCCAGAATATGTGAGTGCAATAGATGCCCTTCCCATCTTTAAAAGGACAGGGGAATTGATGGAGCAATATGGGGATAAAATAATAATTTTAAATTCAGATGTTTTGTGGAAGATTATTGAACCTACAAACTCGCATATAGAGAATGCAAAAAAACAAAAGAAATACTTGACTGGATGTTCTGCAGGTTATATGGCTCTTTCTGTTTTATCAGATGGAACAGTTTATCCGTGTAGAAGATTACCTCTTTCTATTGGAAATATTAAAGAAGGTATTAGTAGTTTGATTACAGATAGCGAAGTTATGAAAGACTTAAGAGATTTAGAAAAGATGAAGAGAAATTCACTTTGTGATAAAGTTGCTTATTGTCGCGGTTGCAGAGCTGTTGCCTATGCAGTGACTGGAGATTATATGGCTAAAGATCCCATGTGTTTTAAAGCTCTTTTAAAAGAAAAATGATTAATATAAAAGAAACAAAAAGAGAATTTTTAATGTTTTTATTGGATAAACCACTACAAAAAATATTAGACCTTGGATGTGGAAAGGGTTTGATGTCTAAATTTTTTCATAAAAAAGGAGTAAAAGCTACAGGAATAGATGTTCAAGAAACCTTAGAAGATTCTGAGAATTTTAAATTTATAAAAGGGGATATCAGGAAAAAAAATTTTGGAAAAGAAAACGATTTAATTATTGCCTCAGCAATTTTACATTTGTTGAATAGAGAAGATGCTTTGAAAGTAATTGATAATATGAAAGATGCAACTTCTAAAGAAGGTTATAATTTTTTAGTTTGTATGTCTAATGAAGATAGACTTGCTAAGACTAAATTAGAAAATTTTTATCCTAATTTTCAAGAGTTAAATAAAATTTATAGTAATTGGAATTTGATAAAAGAGGTTAAAGGTATAACTGACATGGAAGAGCATGATAATCTTGGATCTCACCAACATGATTTAATTTTCGCATTATTTCAAAAAAGAGAAATAATAAATGATATTTTAAATAATTAATTACAATGAAACTGTACATTGCTGCTGGAAATAACATATCAAATAAAGAATGGGCATTAAAAGTAAAACACTCTTTACAAGAATTATTTACTTCAATAAATGTCCTGAACTATGATCATTGGAAATCTTACCTAGAATTAATGGACTTTGATTACGAAGCAAAGATATTGAAGGTAAAAATAGGCAAAGAAGAAGAGTTTGGGATATTTGGCAAATCTTTAGGGGTTATACTTGCTCTAAAAACAATAAGAGAAGAAAAAATTAACCCTAAGTTTCTAATTTTTTTAGGGATTCCTATTAATTTTTGCAAAGAAAATAATATCGAAGTGGATAGTTATTTGCAAGAGTTTTCATGCCCCACACTTATCATTCAAAATGATAAAGATCCCACAATTAATTCAAAAGAGCTTGAAGTATACTTTAAAAATAAAGGAATTAAAAACTATGATTTTGTGGAGTATCAAAGTGATACACATAATTATCTTAATTTGGATGAAATAAAGGTTCAAATTAAAAAATTCCTTAAAAAATAAAAATGTCAACACTTACGTTTAAACTAAATAAAGAAAGAGATATTTTCAATGCATGGGAACTATGTAATGTGTCTTTACCTTGGACAGAACCTGCTGAAAAAAAATCCTTAGAAAAAAATTATAAAAATTTATGGAAAAGTAGAGATTTTAAAGAATGCAGAGAAGAAATTTGGGATTCGATGAAGGGATTATATGCTTCTGAAATCGTTGAAGCATTTAGAGAGAGTGTTGAAAAATCTTGGAAAGGATTAAATCAAGAATATTTTTCCAGACTTGAAAAAGTTACTGGCAAACCCATATATGCGCCTAATTTTACAGCATACATTACGACCGTGGGAAGATGCCCATATAATATTGAGGATAATTCTTTTATGCTTTCTCTTCGAAGACCTCTTTTGCAATGTTTGCGTACTTCAGGACACGAGTTAATGCATTTACAATTTAATCATTATTTTTGGAATGAAATAGCAGCACAAATAGGAAATGCAAAGACTTCCGATTTAAATGAATCCTTAACTGCTTTATTAAATCCAGAGTTTGGAGATTTGTGGTTGGTTGAAGATAAAGGGTATCCCGCACACAAAGAACTCAGAGAGTTAATAGAAAAGCAATGGAAAAAGAATCCTAATTTTAATGATCTTTTAAAAAAAAGTGTAGATTATTTGAAAAAATAAAGATAGATTTTTAATATATAGATGGCATAATAAAAGATGGTTCTTAAAAATCCCGATGAACATCAAATAGGGAAAACTCTTGTTTATTTTGTCAGACATGGGGAAAGGATCCATCTTCCTGGAACACCTCATCCACATGATTTTGGTTTAAGTGAAAAAGGTAAAAAAGAAGCAAAAGAAATTGCTAAAAAATTTTCTAAAATTAAAGAAGAAATAGATTTTCTTTATTCAAGCCCAATGAAGAGAGCTTATGAGACTGCTATTGAGATTGGGAAAGAAATAAAAAAGAAACCTAGAATTATAAAGAATTTTGAAGAAGTCCAAGGAATACTTGAACATCCAAATGGGTTTAGCAAAGATTATTGGAAAGAAAGAATAAATTTTGAAAAGAAAAGGAAAATCTTCGATGAAATATTGGAGAAGAATAGAGGAAAAGTTATTGTAATTGTCTCCCATAGCAGGCTTAGTAGAATGTTATTTGGGAGAAAAATTGGGCTTTCGTATAAAAAAAGCAAAGTTTTTGACTTAAACAATTGTCATATTAATCTTATGAGATTTAAAGGTAAGAAATTAGATTATATTTATTGTATAAATGGGAAGGACTTGAAATAAAGAAAATAGGAAGGTGTATTTTTCTTCAGAAAAGACTAAAAATATGTAATTCTTGTGAATTTATAGAAAAAATAAAAACTACTGCCCCCATTTTTTCTGAAGTATTCAATTGGGGAAAAGAAAAATTTGAATATTCCATATTTGACAGTGTAGAGTTTTTAAATTTAAGTGATATAACCCAAGTTTATGGTTTTATTTTTAATAAAAAGGGAAAAATTTTGATTATAAAATCACCCGAGAGAAGCGAATGGAGTTTGCCAGGAGGAGGACCTGAAAAATGTGACAAAAATTGGAAAGAGACTTTAATCAGGGAAGTGATTGAAGAGGCTGATGTGGAGATTAAGAGGATTATACCCTTATTTTATTTAAGTGCTAAACGTAAGGCTAAAAAGAAATCTAAGGGAAAAGAGGGGATAATGCTAAGAGCAATGGCTAAAGTAGATAAAATTAATCAACAGACCATTGATCCTGCTACTGGAAAAATCAATGAAAGAAAATTTATTTCCCAAAAAGATTTTTTAAAATACTGTCCTTGGGGTGAAAATGGAAAGGTTCAATTGAATTTGGCCATAAAAAAAAGAAAAGAGATTATAAAGAAAAAATGAACAAAAAGATACTTGCTTTCGTATATGATGGAGAAAAATTTCTTTTATTGAGAAATGATTCCAAAGATCCTGCTCATGGGGGAGATTATTGGTTTACTGTGACCGGTAGTGTTGAGGCAAAAGAATCTATAGAAGAAGCGGTTAAAAGAGAAGTAAAAGAAGAAACTAACCTGGATATATCCGAAGTTTTCTCCTTAAAATGGGGTTTAGTTTATTCTTGGGGAGGAGAAGATCAATCAGAAGATAATTTTTTGGCTTTTGTTAAAAAAGATAAAGTAGTATTAAATGAAGAGCACGTAGATTTTGAATGGTTAAATTTAGAAGAATTCGTAAAAAAAATAAATTGGGATTTGGATAAAGAAGAATTAAGAAAAGTTTTGCAAAAGGCCATAAAGAAAGAATTATTTTTTAAGAAAGAAAAGATTGACGATTTCAGGAAACTAAAAAAATAGTTAATTTTATTAAAAATTATTTCTTTATCATTTTATGAAGAAGTTTGATTAGGTAATATCCGCTTCCGAACAAAACTATTCCTGGTAACAAAGCCAACCCTGCAGTAGGTGCTAAAATACTTGTTCCTATTGCCCCCAGAGTTCCTGCACCTACTCCTTCAAGAACATTAACTGCTTCACTAACAGAATTTTCAACATTTTTTTGCAATGCATCTATTTGCATTATCATTTTTCCACTTTTAAGAATCCTAATTTTTCTATCTTCTTCTGAAATAATTACAACTAAATTTCCTGCTATCTTGGATGCAGTTAGCCCTGCGCTATGTCTTGTTCCAAAATTCTTGAAAGTAGTGGTAGATTTTATCATAGCACCATAGGCATCTAACATACCATTTTTATCAATAATAATTGCTCCATCCATGAGGGCTAAAGATTCTAAGAGTTTAGGGTTATCCGTTACTTTAAATGGAGGAACTGTTTGATCGATCAAAGTTTTATATTCAACCTCTCCCACGACAAATAAAGCACCCTCTCCTCTTTTAGCTATCCTTAAACCAACCTGAACGAGAACTTCTTCAAGTTTTTTCAACTCTTTTGCATTCATATTTTATTTAAGAAAGATATGTATTTAAATATTTTTAAATTTGTTTTTATATCTAATAACAAGCTCCTATAGTTCAGTGGATAGAATGTTTCCTTGCGGAGGAAATGACCGAGGTTCGAATCCTCGTGGGGGCATGTTACCTAAGGTTAATAAGAAGGTGTTCAATTTGAAGAACTTACTATAATTTTAGCAACAATATAAGCCACCGTATTCTGTTTGTTTGTAACACACTCTAAACGTAAACGATGTCCATTTTGCTATACTCAGTATACAGTTTGCATTACTAAGTATAGCTTTTGTTCAAAAATCACTTTTCATGAAACTGGCTTGTATACCTGTAAAAGTCGAAAACAGCCGTTAAACATGTCGCAAACAGGTTTGCAACATCACGATAAAAACAGCCCAAAAAGCCTCATTTTTGAATGTATAACGTCAGTTCTCGATGTAGCAATGTAGCAACCCCTATAATAAATACATGCTACATCAAAACGAAACAACATCATCTTTTTGTAAACAACTAAAAATGTTTTGTGTAAACGTTTCACTACACAAGAACATTTTTGTAGTTCTTGTCGCAAACGTCTCAATGTCTCTTTGCGACATCTGCAACATGTTGCGACATGTATACCTTAGTTTTCTTACATTCGATTGTTGTAGCACTTGTATCAGCTCGTATCTTGATACAAACCGATACAAACTTGAAACGCTCAGTATACCTGCCAACTCTCAAAACTGAATTTCAACAACATTTGATGATATTTTAGTGGAATTCAGCATCGAAAAAAGCAGCCTATTTAGGCTAGTAGTTTATCATTAGGTAAGGAATAAAGTGTCAAATTAGGCTGCTTTCTGAGCTTAATTAACAGTGTTTATAGCCCTTACAACAACTTCTTAATGTTTTCTCCTTTTTTCGTTAGTTCGTATAGAATTCCTTTGTCACCAATTCTTTTTCTTGGATTAAGGCACTTAACAACACCAAACTCAACTAATGTTTTAAGTGCTCTGCTAACATCACTCAATCTTATTTCTTTTCCTACTTTAGAATTTTTTATAAAATTGTTTGCACTCCTTCGGATTTCAGAAACCAACAGAGGTTTACAATTCACATTAAGAAAGACTAAATGCCTCTGTCTTCCTACTTTTATTTGAGACAAGATTTCCTTAGGTGACATACGCAATTGACATGCAAATTTTATATAAATAGTAAGATTAGCATATCATACGCAAAGATTAAATAACAATTTTGAGACAAAACCAAATGGAACCTAAAGAACAAGAAAACCTTTATGAGAAACTCTGTGATATGAATAATTTATCTCTAGCATTCAACAAAGCTAAAAGGAGAAAAACTAAAAGAAGATATATAAAACGTTTTCAAAGAAACCTCAAAGAAAACTTAACTAAACTGCAAAAAGAACTTACTAATCAAACTTATCAACCTTGTCCATTAAAATCATTTATTTTACGAGACCCGAAAACCAGAAAGATAAGTAAGTCTGCCTATCGAGACAGAGTTGTTCATCACGCTTTATGCAATATTATAGTTCCTATTTTTGAGAAAGGTTTTATTTATGATTCTCATGCCAATCAAATCGGAAAAGGAACCTTAAAAGCATTACAACGTTTCGACGAGTTTAAAAGAAAAGTATCGCGAAATAACACACGAGAATGTTTTGTTTTGAAAGCCGACATAAAACATTATTTTGAGGAAATTGACCATCAAACTTTAGTAGAAATAATTAAAAGAAAAATCAAAGATGAGAAAGTCATTTGGCTTATAGAAAAGATACTTTCTGTCAACAACAAAACAAAAGGCATGCCTTTAGGAAATTTAACAAGTCAGTTCTTCGCAAACCTATACCTCAATGAGTTAGATGTTTTTGCAAAGCACAAATTAAGAGCTAAATATTATATAAGATATGTCGATGATTTTGTTATCTTGCATGAGAATAAAGAACAGCTTGAAATCTGGAAGATTAAAATTAATAATTTCCTACAAGAAAGACTAAAGATAATACTACATCCAAGCAAATCGCATGTTTTAAAATTAAGTAGTGGAATAAATTTCTTAGGTTTTCGAGTTTTCTATCATCATAAATTAATACGAGCAAGTAATCTAAAGAATTTTCAAAGGAGATATAACCATATGAAAATACTATTTGACGAAGAAATTATCGGGAGAGAAAAAGCCCTTGAAGCATTGGAAGGTTGGATAGCTTATTGTTCTTACGCCAACACCTACAAATATCGAAAACATTTAATTAGAAATTTTACTCAATCTTTCTCTCATGGGAGTAAATTGTTAGTTCATAACAAAAGAAATTATGCTAATTACATCAAAAGAGTTATCGAAAGTGAATTGCAGTTCGCAGCTCAGAGAACATTGTTTAATTATAAGAAAGGACTCGCTATAAAAGAAATTGCAGTTAAGTCTGGAGTGAGAGAAGCAACTATTTGGGGACACTTGATTAACTTAATAGAGCATAGACAATTATCCGTATGGGAAGTTTTGACAAAAGAAAAGATATGCAAGATTTTAAATAAAATTTATAGCCACAAAGAAAGATTAAGAGACATCAAAAAGAGATTAAAGGACGAGAGTATAACTTACGACAACATTGCTTGTGTTATGGCGAGTATTAAATCCAAAAGAAAATGGAAAAATAAAAAATGTCCTGCAACCAAGTGAGTTATTCCAAGGAACCGACCATTGTCGTTGTCAAGATGGTTCCTGCCATTGGCATTAGACCTGTTCTCGAGCCTGTTGACATACCACGCCCCAGAGCATAGCTCTTCCACTTAAATCCGTCACCACCATTTCACACATTAGGTGTCATGGTTGTATTTTATGACAACAAAGTTGCCTATCGTGGAAGTGCGTATAACCCAGCTTCTCATAGTCACCTACGGTTGCCAGGACTTAAAATTAAAATAGTCTTAGTATAAAAATGTATATAGAATTAAAGTTTCTTTCTTAATTGTGCAAATGGCTCTAGTAATTCGGGTCTAACTGTTGTTTCCAATCCTTTTACTGCACTATCAAAAGATTGTAAATCAGCCATTGTATAAGCTCTTATATTTGAAGCACCCTTGCCCGGCGCACTTAGCGCCTCCGGCGCTATACCAAGGAACCGACCATAGCCGAAGTCAAGATGGATCCCGCCACTGGCACCAGACCTGAGCTCGAGCCAGTAGACACACCACGCCCTTAAATCGGGTGTGCTTCCTTGTGCAGAACTTGGGTAAACTCCCATTGCAGTATCATAATCAAATCTTTGTTTTCCTTCAGCAAAAATAAAATCAACATAATCATTAAGTAATGCTTGGTCTCTTGCTAAAACTTTCCAAACTGGATGAGCTTTAGCTTGTTCTCTTGAAAGTCTTTCGTCAACTTTTCCGAGTTTTCCTTTCTTGAATTCTGCTCCTTGTAAATCATTATAAGCATCTTCTGTTAAAATTAATGCACCATTTCTTAATTCGCTCTTTGGAGTTATATCTCTTACAGTTTGAGAATCAAGAACTATTTTTACTCTTCCGTCTGGATGATAAACAACAGCATCACCAGAATCAAAATAATTGTCCATATAAGAAGTTTTAACATCGGCATCAGAATTTCTAACATCTAATCTTCTTTGCATCAATCCAGCAACAGACATAGGAACTCTGCCATCGGCTATTAATTTCGGCATCTGTTCTACATTTCTGCCGTAAAATTCTCTGTATGCTTCTCGTGTTGCATTTAGTTTTAGTGCCATGGAATATTTAGAAAATTGAGCTTTATAAATCTTTCGGTTGTGTTACTACTCAGTAATTACTCTTAAGAGATAAAAATTATTAATAATAATAATTACGGGAGTTTTCCAACGTTTTGTTTTAGCCACTCGTTCTTCGTTATTGGAAGAATTTTGTATTGCATTGATGGAACTATGTAAGGTTTGACTATTTCGATAAATTTTTGAGAGTCGACTACATTGAAACTGAGAATGTAATGTTTACCTCTTAGCCTAATCGTTGGATTAAGTTTAAAACGTTCTTGAAAGGCTTTCACCATTACTTGATGTTCTTGATAAGTAAAATTCTCTGTGTGTAAACTAACATATACCCGTGCATTAGAACATCCATCTCCCATAAACCAAACTGCTAACATCAAAGGTGTGAATATTTCTTTAGAAAATATATTCTTAGTTAATCTTTTCTTTTTGTTCTTGTCATAAAAGTCATTATAAATATCAATAAACATCGGATGACAATGTGTCTTAAATGTATATCTGCCAGAAGAATTAATAATTATCCCGCGACTTTTACAAATGTTGGGTTTTCTGAATCTTATACTTCCCGATATATAATCTTTCAGATAATTATAACAGAAATATAAAAATTCTTTGTTAGCTAAACATTGCGAAAATCTTATTCTTGGATTTTTATGCTGTAAATTAATATTCCCGTCGCTCATAATCATACCATATATAATTTGTTGTTGGCTTGATGTTAATTTGGAGTAAGTAAATCTTTCATACGGTTGGAGTGCTTTAATTCCAAATTTTATACAAAGTCGACTAACATTATTCTGACTTATTCCAAGTAAATCACTAATCTGTTGCTGTGTCATATCTTCTCCTAGATATGATTTTTCCAAATAATTCTTTGCATCTTTGTCCGATGCATACAATATTTTCTGCTTGTATAACGCATTCATTTGTTGCTCCTTAGTATAGATTATATGCTAAATTCGTTATTAAATTTTCTTCCGATTTAACCGGACTGTCCTCCAGCTCCGCCTACTGATTGTTCTCCTGATGGCTGTGCATCTACAGGCTGTGCATTTGTTGGTTGTTCAACTGGCTGTTCATTAACTGGTTGTTCATTTACAGATGGTTTATCTACTGGTTGCTCATTTGTTTGTCCGTCTTCTTGATTTACAGTTCCAGCAGTTACATTAGCTCCTCTTTTAACTAAACAAAGTTTTCTACCATCGTCTAACGTTGTGCATTCTCCTTCGTTTAAGTCAGATGGATTTTTAGCAGTTACATTGTAATTGTTTATGTTTCTATCAACGGGTTTGTCCGTTTCGTTGCCAGAACTAACATTATTTATACTTTCATTGTTGTCCTCGTTTAAAACAACTCTTCCTGTCATATTCTTAGCAAATACATAAATAACAAATATTATCGCGATAAAAGCTAAAATTATTAATATTAATTTTAAATATTTATTCATTTTCAATTTCACCTCCTTTCAATTCTTCATTCTGAATTTGAAATGCTAACATCTTATCGAAAATAGGTGGAGAATAAACCTTAGCTTTTATTTTTGATGTTGTCGCATTGTTTCCAGCTATGTCTTCGGTTCCAAAATAATATTTTATGAACTGGTTGTGATACTTACTCAAATCAACAAAAAATGAACAGAGCCAATAAGTTTTAATCTTATTGCAGTTCTCCAAACTGATTTCTTCTGTTTCATTTTCGAAATAGAATTTTATAGCTTTAAGGTTGTCTTCCGAAAATTTAATCATAAAAGTTCCGTTAACTTTAGTTAGTCGAGTATATGTTTGTAGTGTCGGTTTCTTCGTGTCGACTAAAACAACAATTCGTTTAGTTAAATTATTGTTCATAGAATCAATAACTTTTATTGTGATATTGTTTTGCCCTTCTTTCAAATTTAGCCTCTTGTTATAAGTTGAAATGTTCTTAGCTAGTTGTATCAATCTGGCGGTATCACTACTCCCATAAAATAATGATACCGCCTTGCTGCTTTTCAGGTTAAGAAAAACTGCCCGAGAAGATTGAATAGAATTGTCTTGTGGTGATATAATATTTAGTTCTAAGTTTTGAGTCTCAACAAATGAAACGCAAGGAATGTTTTTACAATAATGAGGAGAAACAGTTATGAAATTATCTTTGTAACAATAACTGCACATTGTATGAGTGCAGTTTAGTTGTCCTTCTTTCAAATTGAAACACTGATATGCGTTTACCGAACTAATTAAAATTAAAGTGCTCATTATTATCAATAATAATTTTAGTTTCATTTTACTTCCATCCTAGCTGGAATAATTTTGTTTAGATTACAACTATCGCAACATTTTCCGACTTTCGCCGGTTGAGCGTTGTTCCCATATCCTTCAAATTCTTTTTTGCATAAAACACATTTATAAGTTTTCGATTTCATATTAATTTCTCCAGCTTCTTTAGAAATTCAATTCTGTTGTCGGTGTATTCTTTTAGTTTCTCCAGAATTTTATAATCCAGTTTGTTTCTATGAACTTTAAGCCAACGGATTTCTCCGATTATAATTTGTTTTATTTTCTTGTCCCTCTGTTTCTGAGTTAGTTTCTTTTGTTTCATTTGTTGTGATTTGTGATTTATTGAATATAAAAGAAAAGAAAAAAAATAAATCAAAAAGTTCTTTTCTTAAATTATAGCGAATAGGTCGTAGCTTCCAGCTGGGATTAAAGCTAGTGCTTGTCCGTTAATGCTACTTGTTTTGTAACCATTTACAACAGTGGTATGGTCAACCATATCATTAAAGTCTCCATCGCTATCTAAGTCGTAGATAAATCTTGTTGGAATAGCTCCTGAAGTTCCATCTACTCCAATTACTTTGACGTTTCCTAATTGTCCGCAATATGTATCTTTTGGACTTGTTGAACCAGACAATGTTTTAGCTTGTCCTGTTGTTAGTCCTCCGCATAGTGTAGCTGCATCAAATTGAGTTACACTAATTGTTCCGTTCGAAAAAGTTATTGTATGAGCACCGCCCATATCAACTGAAAGAGCTTTTACGATAGTTCCATTTATCGAAGTGAAGTTTTCGTTCAATGCAGCTGCCTTATCTCCAGATGGAACAATAGTTGTCGAATTAACTTTCAAAGTTGTCCAACTTCCTGTGACATTTCTTACTTCGATATTCTGACTTGATTGGTATACGTCGCCGTTCACAAGGTTGTTGTGATTAATTTGGGCTCCTGTATTAAACAAGTAGAATGAGAAGTTTTTGATTTGAGTTATATTGGTTCTGTCCAAAACAGTAACTCCTGCTAACTTTACTGTTCTATGAGTTGTTTCCACGATTTGTGAAACCAATCCCCCTACAGTCGCATCTGCTTGTGAAGTAGTAGCTGTAAAATCAGCTATTCCTGTTTCACCAGCTACTACTGAGATGTTAGATTGTGGGTCTTGAGCACTAACCATTGCAAACGACATCATAGAAAACATTAGCAGAACTCCTAACGCAATACTTAATTTCTTTGCCATGTTTCTTATTACCTCCTTTCAATTCTTTCTGGGTTTCACTCGCGCGAGCGAGATGATTATTAATTTTCATAAAGGGCTCCTTCGAGGTTATACTTAGTATCTCGTCTTAACGAAATCAAAGTATGTTGTTCTTCAGAGGTGAGGTAGGAAATTTCTAATCGTCCGATTAATTTTAGTTTTATCGCCTCATTTATTTTGTAGTCAGTTTTCATTGTTGTCACCTCCTTTGTAAATCATCTTAGCAGTAGTGATGTTGAATTTTCTGTATACTCGCCTTCTTCGAGTGTTAAATTCATTTTTTCTTCGAGCATTGAAGCAGCTTTTAGTAATTGCTCAACGGTAGAATCGAGTTCTTCTTTTGTTGGATTTTGTTTGTCTACTTTGACAATAAGAATTGTTATGAATTTATTTGTCATAAAAATTAATCCCAAAGTTATTATTTAAAGGAATCATAGTTTCGACGGCAAAACGTGACAAGCAGAGAATAACGACGATAAACAACGCCAAAATTTGAAATTTCTTAAATTATTTTATCAAAATTAAATTGTTGAATTTTTCAGAAATTTGGCACTTATCAATTCCTAATTGAAATAATTGTTTGAGAATATTAACATCTAACTTATCACTATCTTCGATAATTCTTCGTTTTAATTCTATTAAATCTTCTTGCCGAATAGTAGCACCCTTGCTAAAATTCTCGAGTTCTAAAAGCCACTGTAAGTTTTCTGTTGAGAAGCATAATCTTATTTGAATCTTGTCATTTAAGTCGAAATAAGATGCCGGGATGATGTGGTCTACATGATTCGCTTTTCGTTTATTAACCGTGGGTTTAAGATATTCACATATTTTATTATAATTAATACCATACCCCAAAGAAGTTTTAGTCTTACCTCTTTCACTATAACTTTTAAGCTTATGGTGAAGTTGAGTGCTAAGTAGACATCGTATAGCAAATGAGCTATCATTATGCATCAGGGTTCTTCTACGAGCTTTCATAAAAGATTTTCCTTTTTGACTTTTTCTCCAATCTTTCATATAAGCTTTCTTCTTTGGAGTCTGATTACGTTTATTCATATATTCTCTATGACATTTTCTACAATAATGTTCACCAGAATAAAATTCTTCGACAGGTAAGATTAATTTACACTTTGAACATTTCTTTTCTTCTAGTGTTTGTATCATCTTATAATATACAAATCATTCTATATTAAAGTATCTCGTTTGCCAACGACAAATGATAATCGGAGAGAAATTTAAAAACCAATGTCTTTATTAATAAGTATGGCTAAGTTAATGATATTTTTGATTATCTTGTCATTGCTACTAGCTTTTATTGTTCTAACAATTTATCACGTCATTCCTGATTACCTCAACTTGCAAGTCTTTCTCACAGAGCTAGTGGGAAGAATTAACAATTTGAAGTTTAAATAAAACTCCGAATGGAGGGCTACTTGGAATCCTTAGCCAGTTTCAATAAGCCCTCCTTTGCCTTCTCATTTCAAAGTCCAATAGGAGAAGCCTGTTAATACTATAGTCTAATAGACTTCTCCGAACCCATTTTCTTTCTATTTTCAATTAAAGCTAAATTTCAACAAATAAGTGAGAAAACTAAGGCGTTAGAAAGCCGCAGTTATCACTTTGTTCCTGCCCTTAATGTAAACTACTAGGGCTTTCGGTGAAAGATGAGTCATATATAATTTAAAGCATATTCAGACTTTCCGAGCTTTGTCTTATATCTCAGATAACCTTTTAAACAATGGATTTGTATAAATTATATGAAAGGAATAATTATTTTTTCAGTTATTGCTTTGGTGCTAGGAATAATTATAGGCGCTGTTGTGTTTCCTCAAACAAAAATAGTTAATAATCCACAGACTGAAACAAAATATATCTGTTCTAATGGACAAACAGTTTCGTCTACTTCTGAATGCCCTATTCCTTCTACCACCGACCAACTTTCGAATACAATTATGTTTCAATTATCTGCTGATTTTTTAGGAGGAGATAAATTTCACCCATCAGCTACAGGTTGGCTTGACAGTAGATATTGCATGGATGCGATAAAATCCAAAGGGTATTCGGACTATCAGTATTGTTATATTCAAACGGTTCAACTTTTATTTGGAAGTGACCCAAATCCATTTAAATCAAAAAACGCAGGTTATAATGGTTCTGATATGATTTTATTTGGTGGGGAAGTTTTCAAAGTATCTTGCATTTGTTCTGACAAACCTCAATTTCAAACCGACAGCTCTCATAGTAATAATAATTTAGGCTTACTTTAGTTAAGCTATTTTTGCCTTCTTTTCACTAAATTTTAAGTCATATAAGACTTGTAGTAATCACTTTGTTCCTTAACTAATATTAAACTACATCCTTCTTTTTCTTTAGAACAAAAGCTAAGATAATAAAACCAATGATAATGCAAACACCGATTATTGAACCAACTATCACACCAGTATAATTCGTTTCATTGCTTGTGCTTTCTAACTGACAGGTATAAGAACATCCATCACCACTAATTGTATTCCCATCATCACATTGCTCAGGATATTGTATTTTATTATCGCCGCAAGTTTTAAGAAGAACTACACTCCTACAAAGATGTGCAGTTGAGTCACAAAAATTATCCGTGTTACAATCAATGTCCCTCAAACATGGAGCATTACTCGATGAACAATAATATCCACCATATTCTCGGTATTCAACCATAGCTATAATTCCTTCGTCAAATAAAATAACAGAATTCTCGCCACAGCATTTTAAAGTTTGAATTTGTCCACCTATACATTTGTCGATACAATTGTTGTCGTTATAAAACATATTCTCTGTGCACAAACGAGGAGATTGTATTTCTACTCCAGCAGTGCTAACACAATACCAGTTAGTCGGACTTCCTATCTTCTGACAGACTTCTCCATTTCCACAATCGGAATCTTTAGATTTAGATTCACTTGCTTTTGCATTTATCAATTCAAGTGCTACTGCATCAATATTTCCTAGCCTTACTTTGTCAAGGAGTTCTATAAATCTTAAATCTGTCTGCCTGTACACTTTTGTAAGATTAATAATCTCCAACGGAAGATGATTCATAACTTTAGCATCAAAGAAATATGGAGATTTGTAAATTTTCTGCATAACAGCGCCCATCTCATTTTCTACTACTGGTGGCAACTGATATAAATCTCCGAAGAAAACCATCTGAACTCCACCAAAAGGTTTACTAGAATCTCTTCCATTCAATCTCATAAACAAATCAATTGCATCAAGCAGGTCTGCCCTAACCATTGAAATTTCGTCTATGATAATCATATCAACCTTTGTATAAATATCTCTGTAAACTTTTTTAACATCATACTCATCCAGCATCTTAGGTGGAAACATAAAGAAAGAATGAATAGTTTGTCCACCTATGTTCATTGCTGCAATTCCAGTCGGAGCAACCACAACAACATTTTTCTTAGTTTGTTTTACAAATTCGGTTAGTTGTGTAGATTTTCCTGTTCCAGCTTTACCTGTAACCAACACAGACTTATTAGTATTCTCCATTAAATCTAATGTTCTCTTAAAATCATCATTCAACTCAATAGTTCCATTAATCCCTACCATTGTGATTCCTTATCCCCCTCTTCTTCCTCTTTAGTGTCCTCAATAGAATAAATTTCTTCTATACTCTCTTCATTTTCTACATTAGGAGGATTATTCTCACAATTTTCTTCATTATTTGGTAACTTTCGTAACGTTGGTAACCTATCTATATCGTTTTTAATAAAATTATTTATTTTATTATCATTAATAATAAGGTTGTGAAGGTTACCAACGTTTCCATCCTTATTGTTAAAATCTTCAAAAATTTGAGATTTATCAACATCTACCTTCTCTTTTGTGAAAATGTACTCCTGTCTTGACGACCTTACAGAACTATCCTTAACTATCATTTTAATATCTGATAAAACTCTACCTGCAAACTTGTTTATTTTATTACCAAATTTAGTCTGGTCTGAACGTTTAGTGAAGTCAAAATAAGTGAAAATATCCTCTGCCTCAATTATTTGCCTAATTTCATATTTTGTTATTGGTGTATCTGGTTTTCTCTCATAGCATAATTCAAACAAGGACTTCATATCCATAGTTTCAGAATCACCTCCGAGTGTAAGTACTTCTTTGTCTGGAGTACATGGTGAGTCATATCCTGCTGCTTCCATTATTCCGCCACATATTCTTGCCCATTCTGGAAAACTCGCAAAACTAACGCTTCCGTCAGGACTACCCTTTTCAATCCAATTTCTAACTAAAGCATAAATAGCAGAAAGAATTAGCTCTCTGTTTTCCAAAACCCATTTATGTAAATCAGGCCTTTCAAATTTTCTAGCATTAGCATCTTCTATTTCTAAGAAAAGTCTGGCAAATCTGGAACGATTAGCTAAATCGGGTGTAAAGCTAATTCCAACATTTCCCGACAAACTAAATTCCATTTCATTATCAAAAATAGGAGACTCATTTTTACCGAGAATTCTATCAGTATATTTCTCTGATGTTATTATTCCCTCAAAAACGGCATTATCCAAATAGCCCTTATTATTTACAAAATGCAACCTCTTTCTTCCAGCTAGTAACGCAGATAATATCTTTTTTCTAAGTTCGTCATCAGAAGTCCATTTCATTTCTGAATTGCATATCGGTGGCTCTTCTAGTGCAACACCTTCATACACCAATCCTGTTATTCCTGCGAGATAATCCTTTCCAGCTCTTTCTCTGTTAGCTAAATAAAAAAATACAGGTGTTCTGCAATTAAACTTAGGATATAGTCCTCTTAAGAAAGGAGTTATCAAACCAGCAATCGCATTAACATAATCTTGATTTGATTTTAATACGAACTCTTTTAGCATTTCATATATAATTTTTTTAGCTTCTCCCAAGCTCATTTTAGTATTTGTTATTTCGGGAGAATTATATGGAAGCCAAGAATTAAACCGAACATCATAACCTCTTTTTGGAAATGTAAGTTCGCCCTTATAAATTATAGGAAGAGGAACTGTAAATATTCGGTTTATATGTAACAAAGAGTCTTCCAATATGGGAGATTGGAGAACGGTATTTGCTAAATCTGCTGTCATAGACTTAGGTCGAAATTCAAAAACAGCATTTTCCCCAGTCCCTATAACAACCATACTCCCTGGAATAATGTATCTTTCAGCTAGAGTGATAAACCTATTTGGCTTGACAACACGAAAACCCATATAACTCTGCTCCTTTTCATTTTTTAGTTTTCCAATTTCAACAACTTCTCGTGAGTCATTCCTAAAAAACAGAACATTCTTAGTATTTAGGACATCAGCGACTTCCTGAGCAAAATTAGAAATCAGCTTTCCTGGTTTTGGAAGTTTTATTCTGATTCTTGAATCTACCGTATCATTTGCTTCTTCCTTTAGATCCAAATTAACTAATGGTCTTGTAGAATTATTACTCGTGATTCCCGCTCTTTCAATTAACTTCTTTATAGCCTCCTCTTTACTAATGTTTTCAGCTACAACCAGGAAATCAACTATATTTCCTTCCTTCCCACAACCAAAACAATTAAACCACCCTTTCTTATCATTCAAACTTAACGATGGATTTTTATCAGGACTATGAAAACAGCAATGATAATTATCTGTGCCTTTGCCTTTTATTGCTCCATGTTCAACTGCTAAATCGCTTATCTTAACTTTGGAAACTATCTCCGAGGTTATACCTGATGACTTCTGAATAACAAAATCCTGTTTATTATTAATGATAATTTGTTTGTATTTTTTATCATCGACATCAATAGTATTGCCACTGCTACTTTTTACTAAGTCTTTAATTGTTCCATGTCTCCAATGCGGACAATATGCAGCAGCTATTGGATGTTTTTCTGAACATAAAGCAATATCCAAAAATTCATGACTTTCTTTAGGAGTGTAATACTTAACAATCGCTTCTTTTTCTTCTTTTGTTGCAGATCTGCTTAGGTTCAGATGTATATGGTCGCTTACACCCTGGTGATTAAATCGTTCATAAAAAAGATTATCCTTTTCAAGATTTTTAGCAGTTACATCAGTCCACCTGTCTCTTTGCTCTTTTGTACATTCTTTGCCTTTGTTGATCTTGCTTCCAGTGTCAAACTCGATAACCACCTTATCTTTACCTATTTCAACGGTATTTATCTCAGGATCATACTTACTGTCCTGATAGTCATCAAGCCACTTTCTCTTATCGATATTTTCTGGAGTTATACCTATCCTGTACCGATTTCCTTCAAATGGTTTTAGCCATTGTCTGTGTTTTTGTTGTAATTCTTCGTTCATTGTTTGTTTCCTGTATTGTTTAATTAAAAAAAAATAAAAAATAAAAAAATTGTTGATTTAGTCCTCTGTTGTAGGTAATTCTTCTTTTGGAATTTTTTGCAGCATTGTTCTATGGCCTTCCTTGAATTCTCGAAGATTATACGTCTTCTTTAGCCAGACAAGGTATTTTTTACCTCCATATGCAGTATAGCCCACAATTTTCTTCTTGAATTCAGAAAATTCAAATGCTCCACCTTTACGATTCCATAAAAATTCTTGAATCTGCTTATGATATTTGCTTTTCATTTTAAGAATAATAGGAAATCTTATAGGAACAAGGATTCTGCCCATAAACCGCATAGTCTATCGTAAAGCCATTGTTTTCCACAACCAGCACATGTGTAGATTGTAGCAACTTTATTGTCGGTTGCTTTCTCAATTATATGTGTCAGCTTTTCAAGTTTATGACTACAAGTCGGACATAAGATGTCTTCCATTTTGATTTTTTAACCTCCTTACATTTTTTTCTAAATTATTTTTTAGTTTGAAAAATAAATTTCCACAAGAACCTTCGCCGTAGTCAGCAGTTATCGGATAATATTCTCCAGTAAAAGCCTCGGGATAAGGAGAAAGGATTATATCCACAAATACTTCCCCATTTTCCGTGTATTCCAGGAATCCAATATAAACTAAAGGTTCAGTCATTTTACAGCTCCTGCCATTGCTCTTCTAAGATTGCCTAACTTTTTTATGTAGGAAAAAAATAATTTGTCAGTGGTTTTCTCATTTATCTCATATACTTTTCCTTCAATCTCATCAGGATTATAAGTTACCAGAATCCTTTTTTCATTGCCATCACAGAATGGGTTTTTGTTAAGTCCAATATAAAACTTAAATTTTTTCATTTTACGCTCCCTGAAACAGCAACCTGGTCATTTTTGCTACTCTTTAGTTCCTCGCGGTACTTGACTAACTCTGCTAGTCTTCGCCACTGATGCTGTCGTTCCATTTTCTTAATTAAATTTTCAACTACCTCTAATTTCATGGTTTCGTATATCTCAAAAAATGATTGTTGTTTTCGCATAACCTATCTAAATTATTGTGCTTAAAAGGAGTTCCGTTTTCTCTGATATAGCATAACCGCCAAAAGATTTATAATGGCTTATGGGCTTTTAAACAGATGTTAGACAATAATACAAGAAAAGAGATTATGACAGGAAATATGAATGCTGTCAAAGACATCATTGATAAAAAAATTTGTAGTAAGATAATATTCCTTCTTAGCAAAAAGGAAGATTATCAAAGTTCAATAGCTAATAAATTAGATTTACATCAATCAGTAATACAAAGAAATTTAAAGGCTCTTCAAAGAAAAAGATTAGTTACGTATCAACATAAAAATAATAATCTTAATAATACAAAAATATTTTTTCTAAACTCTGAAAAATTAAACTACGAATTTATTGAATATGTTTCAGATAACTTTAATGTAACTTTTCCAGAAGATATTAAAACAAACATTAAGAAAAATATATATTTAACTAATTTGATTAACAAATTATTTGAAGACCATCGAAACACCAACAAAAATCCTAAGAATTGGGCTAATTTAAGGGAGATGTTTAATACTTTAATTATGCAAATTTGCTATGATATTCCTCCTAGAGATATGGATGACTTGCAAAAATTAGCAGAAAAGGATATTGAATTAAAACAATTTATAATTTTTACATCTTACATCTATGATAAAATAAATATAGACAAAAAAATAACTTTAGAAGATTTTTACGAAGAGATTATACCTAACAGCAAGATATTTTCAAAATCCTTGAGAAACACAAAATAATTTATTGAATAGAACTTCCAAAAAAAATATAGTTTATCGCTTAATCTGAACTTCAGCATGGCGAAGATATCTCATTACTGCCCTTGACTTTGGACCCTTAACATTTTTAACAATCTCTTCGACATTCATACCTTTCAATGCTAATTCTACGCATTTTTTCTTAATGTCGTCGTCATAGCGTGGTGGTCCTGCTCTTATATTCTTTTTGGCTGATTCCATTTTTTATTTCCTCCTTTCATTATTATTAATATTATTTTTTTCCTATTCTTGCATCAATCATTTTCATAATTTTCTTTTCAAATTCATCGTATAATTTTTCTTTCATTTCTGCTTGTTCGCTGACAACTTTACCTAACATATTGGACATTTCAACAACTGTGCTATTTTGTTCAATATCTGATTTAGTTATTACTCCGATAATATTATTGCACTTCTTACATCGTTTAACATTATGGGCATTTAATTCTCCGCAGTTTATACATTTTATAGGAAACATTTGAGAGTGTTTATTTTCCTCTTTTTGAACTTTTACCCCATACATTGCTGGAAGTAATGCATCATCAGTTTGCTTTCCCGATAAATGAATATAGACTCCTGCCATTTGACTTCCTTGTTTCCAACCCATAATTTCATTCATAATAGATTGATTTAATCCAGCTGCTCCCAATGCGGTTGCTCTTGAATGTCTAAAATTATGAGGATTAATTGGTTTTTTTATTCCAGCTTTTCTTGCAACATTAACTATCATTTTCCTTACAGCAGCATAAGAAAGATTATAGCTCCAATGGTCATTATAGTCCTTTCCTTTTTGTATTTCACCACTATCAAATTTTTTTGAAATCTGTTTTGTTGTTCCAATATTTACCCATAAAGGTGCTTCTGGATCATCTTTGTTAGGATGATTATTTAACCAATCATGTAAGTAAGGTGTTGAATTGATTGTCCTTGTTCTTCTTATTCCTGTTTTTCCTTCAACAAGAGAAAAAGCTCCCCTCTCATCAAAATTTATTGATTTTATTTGTAGAGTTAAGATTTCACCTATACGACAACCTGATTCTGCTAACATCATAATTAAAGCCTTATCCCGAAGATTATCTGCAGCTTTAATCATAAGTTCAATATCATTATCATCTAGCAAGTCTTCAGGATTAATCCTTTTCCTTCCATCATTCCTAGGAGTTTTAATCCAACTTACTTCTGGAGGGTATTCGTCATTATCACATTTTTTAATCCATCTAAATAATTTTTTCAAAGCTATCTTACTCTGCTTCCTAGAATCTTGAGTGATGTTAGTATTTTGATTAATTTTTTCCTCAACTACTTTTTCAACATCTTTTCTTGTGCATTTATTGAACTCTTTTGTAAACCATTCAGCTAAGGGTACTGTTCTTCCAAACCATTTAACCTGTGTTGCCATTGCTAAATCGCTTGTTTTAAGGCAAGACTCATAATACTCTACAATTTTTAGGGAGTTCTTTGTATTGAGTTTTTTTAGCTTCTCAATTTCTCTCGCTATTGTTCTGTCATATTCATAGACTTTGTTTAGTATATCTTTTCTGTTATTATTTATCATAAAAAATAGAACAAATGCTAGTATATATACTTTGCTAATGTTAACCTTAGGTTAAACGCTCCCCGAGAGCGTTATTTTAACCAAAAATCCAAAAGTTGCTCTAAAAGATTGATTAAAAACATGAAAAAACATTATCGTCGACAAACCATTCAATTTACTAGTGAGATTCTTAACCTAAGGTTTATCATCTCGTGGGGGCATCAATCCTTAGGATTAAATTTCTCCTAATAAACATCGCAAATAGAATACATCTACTTTATCTTGACAATATTTAGAATGCCCTTTGTATGCTTTATAGACTTTTCACAATAGGTCTTTAAATTACAATTACAACAGATACCAGAATTATTTGACCATTCCTTTGTTCCAAAACATCTTTTTAACGATGCCTGTTGTAATAATTCATTTTTTATCATATAATCTACGATCTTTAACGCCTTATATATACTTAGATACAAAAAATTTAATGAGGTTTTAAAAAATAAGTCTATTTTAGTAAAGCTTGAGGAAAAAGTTGGAGGGTTAATCCTTAGGATTAAGTAATCGTGGGGGCGTTTATCCTTAGGATTAAGACACCAACCTAAACCGAATAAATATGAGCTTATTTGGTTTAGTTTTCTAATGGTGCGTTAACCCATTTTAGTAAGTTCTTTTTAGGTGCGTATAACTA
>Ga0247841_10003466_pt1 | contig 29141 bp, 35 predicted proteins | sample LaCruzMarch2015__2_FD_192410 | JGI IMG/M metagenome (GOLD analysis project Ga0247841, IMG submission 192410) | Freshwater microbial communities from meromictic Lake La Cruz, Castile-La Mancha, Spain - LaCruzMarch2015_18m | ecosystem: Environmental > Aquatic > Freshwater > Lake | place: Spain... | reverse complement strand
GGTAAAAGCGTTACGCAGGAAATTAAAGTTGTCGCAAGCTGATTTCGGTAAACTGGTGGGTGTCAGCGGCATGACCATTATGAAGATGGAAAATCATCAAGGCCCATTGAATATTCGGGAGAAGACGCGGCAGGCCTATCAGCCGATCATGAGTATCGGGGTCAAGGAAGCGAGACTGAGGCTGGAGCAATTAAAACCGAAGGCCAAGGTTGCTAAACGCCGGAAACATAAAGATTAGTAAGTAACTCTTAATGCATAAAAAAGGCGCCCGGTTTTTAACGGGCGCCTTTTTGCTGCCTTGATATCGGAAAAATAACGTTAAGAGATTTCAATTACACGGCAATTTATTCTTCGACACGTTTGCGGACAGCACGAGACAGGGCGTCGCGTTTGATTTTATTTGGGTTAAGACCTGCTTTCTTCAATGCATTGTTCCATGAGCCAATATATTCCCGCGCACACTCTCCCAAAGTCCAATCCGGATGTTTTCCGTGATAAATGTCGCCGTGGTTAATTGCCCATTTACGTTTATGGCGAGCACGTATCTCCCGAACGACATCTTCCTGCGTTTGGTATTTCCTTTTCGGTTTCGTAGCCTGATGGATGACATCCGGATCTACCCCGGCACTTTTCAGGGCGTTATCCCATGAGCCGAAATATTCAATTCCATTGTAAAATAATCCCGTATCGCTTCTGATTCTGCCATGTTTCCTTTGAAGCGAAGTGGAAGAAACCGGCAAACCTTTTTTCAAGCGCCACTTAATCCCCTGAATGACGGCTTTTTTGTCGGGATATTTTCTCAGTTGCCTATAGGCTTCCTGCGTTACCTTCTGGGGGTCAAGCCCTATTGCAATCAACGCCTCATTCCATCCACCCCAATACCTGCTGGCTGCCAGTATGAGAGAGTTGTCTATATCGGCGAACTTGCTGCCGTGCATTGGATATCCACGCCGATGATACTCAGCCACTCTGTCCAAGATATATTCCCGGCTCCAGCACGGTTCCCAGTGATGAATGGGTGGCGTTTCCTGCTGCAATTGATTTGCCCGCATAGTTTCGCAGACCAATTCCGCATCCGGGTAGTCCATCAAATACTCGTCCGGTTTGACACCATGCTTCAATATCAGGTGGTTAGCCAAGTGACGCATGGGCTTGCCGCATAAGGCACATTTGCTGAATTCAAGCAGTTCAATCTTGATTTTAGCGTAGTTAACCCCCGCATCTTTGAGAGCCTGCTTCCAGCCCCAGAACGGTTTAACAGCATAAACAGCTTGGATTAGTTGCGGGTGGCGTCGTTTTACCGCTGTGATGTTCAGGGGGTTTTTACAGTGGTGTATGTTCCGGATGGTTTTAATAATCTGTTGTTGGGTAAGCATAAAATCCAAGGCTTTAGAGAGGTATTCTAAAAATTAAGTCTTTTGCAATTCTTCAAGCCTTTTTCCCGTATAGACAATAAATTCTTTTTCGCTTCCAAATGCCGGGGCTTCTTCTATTTCCACAAGGGGTTTTGCAGTTCCGAGCATTTTTTTGCCAAAGAGGATTTCGCCATCCTGCCAGTCCCAGTGATATTCCACGAATCTATAAACGCTGCCCAGTTTATCGCGTCGAATCTCAAAGCCCTGTTTCTGTGAGCGCCAGATGCCGAGCGTGGCATTCCTGGCGGCTATGCAATACAGATGATTATCCTTGCACTGCTCAACCGGAATCCACTTCTTCACCTTCTCTGCGTTTTGCCATTCAAATTTCATTTTATCCTACCATTCATTTGTAGAATTATCATGCGACAATGGCCACAAATCAAGGAGGATTAAACACTAAAATGAGGCATACCCAGATAAGGAAGAATAGATTTCAACCAAGCGTGGGGCGTCCAGCAAGGTAATTATGCTAATAGGAACCCTCGTCTTGGCCAAAAGTCAGGTTTGGGGCTTATAATGGGCAATGACTCTTGGGGATAAAAGCAGTATCTTTTATTACAGGAAAAGGGAAGAGTGCCGGAATGCGCTGGTTGGATCCGTGGCGAGAAACAAGGATCACCCTTATTTATCGCTAATATATTTCAGTCTCTTAATTGCAAACCGTCTTTGAACTTTTTCTTTATCCGGCTCATCTGGATATATGACACGATATTTTTCCACGCCTTTGATTGCCCCTGATTTATTATCCGGCTTTATTTTTATGATCCTCATAGAGCCCCCTTTTTTATATTCATTCATAAAAGGGAGGGGAATACCTTTGAGAAAAGTCTATGGTGCTTGATGTTTGCTGTTTATTACCTGCATTTTCCCAAACGCTTCCTTCGGATTATCATATTTTAATATTGAGAGTAGTGTGCCGTTGATTTCTATGGATGCTGCATGGGGTGACATACCTTCTGGCAATCCAAGTTCCGCCTGAAATATCAAATCATTCATGGAGCCGATCACGGGCTTATTTGCGTTCTTGGAAAACATCACCGTATGGGCTTCTGGAACAATAAGCCGTTCATACTGAAATTGGAAACCGTCGGATGTCATAAACTCACGCATGGCAGACAAAGCCCGGTCTATGAACGTGCTGTCGTTTGTGATGCCCTGGCCATGCATGACAATGGAATATAGGCTGCGGGTGTTGGCGATGATTATGTATTGGGCTCGATTAACTGTGAATAAATGAGCCGACCAGTCGCAAAAGGGACTCTCGTGGTTTGGGAGTGCTTTTGGTGGCTTAACCTTGATCTTTTTCCCAAGTACGAGGCTGATACGGAAGATCATTGTGCTGTTTTCCAATCCAATTACTTATTCTTTCCACAGCAATTCTTGTATTTTAAATTGCTTCCACAGGGACAATAATCATTTCTGCTTATTCTGGGCTTAAAGTCGTGCTTGGTATGTTGAGCAAATGGGGAACGCAAAGCCTTTTCCAAATCATCAATATTTTCAGGTTTGTCAGGTTCCAAGCCGATAATATATTTCCAGGCATGTTGATTGCACATGGCGGCAATCTCACCTGCCCGTTGCTCGTTTTGAACATTAACAGTAATGGGGCGTTTCTCTGTCCCTAATTTTGGCCTGAAGAAAACATTTATGCTCATTTTGTCATGCCCTTATGGCTTTTTAAATGAGAAACTTGAATTAATGAACGACTAGTAATATTATGCATCCATAAGAAATCAACCATATTTTTATGAGGGCAGATGAAAACGATGAAAACATATTTCATTGGATTGCTGACGGCCATAACCCTGCTCCTGGCCGTGGCATCCTATTCGCAGGAGACTATTAAAATGGCGACAAACGATAACTCTATACAGGCCGGGGCAACAAATATATCAGGGGAAACTGCGGAATATTCGAATTCCGATGAGCCAATCAAGGTTAATGCTGGCCAAAGGTTCAATATCAGAATGCAATCCAACCCCACCACCGGCTATGGCTGGCGTTGTTCAAAGGCCGATGAAAAGGTCGTGCAATTTGTAACCAACGTGTATATACCCCCGGACAGCAAGCTCGTGGGTGCTGGTGGCTATGAAGTGTGGACGTTCAAGGCAGTTGGAACGGGAACGGCGAATATTTCTATGAAGTATGTCCGGCCATGGGAGAAGGATCAACCGCCGGCCAGGACGAATGTGTATGCGGTTATTGTGAAGTGAGGCCGACACAAAATATTGGAACCAACTGGCAGTATTCGCTTATGGCTCTTACCTGGATTATGGTTATAGGGGGCAGACCGGGCAAGTTATGAATCAAAGCAGTTTCAAAACATTTAGACGAATTCTCCACAGGGCTCGCATAAAGCGACTTGAGTTTTGCGAAAAACATCCGTGCTTTGTTTTTGTTTTTTGGTTCCTCATTATACTTAGCGCCATTGTTCTGTATATTACGCCCTTCCAGTCAATAGCGATTGCCTGTTTTACGGTTACGGCAATATCGGTATTAATTTATGCAAATACCGGGAACTATGCCGAGACAGGGCTTGCATTCATAATTGGTCTATTCACTGCATTCACTGTGGACTGGACACCTGGCAAACTTATGCTCTTCTGTTTCTTCTCAGTCCTTTTTGTCATTCTTATTGCTGCAATTTATATCATCCGGATTATTTGGCGAGCAGATGATATACTAAATGACGCTGCAAATCGTCTTCATTTAGATAATGATGCAGAGCGGAAGCAATTAGATGCCTTGTGTTCTAAAATGATAAATTATTTTTATGTTCACTATGACTTAATTGAACAAGCTGAAAGCATTAGATATCTATCGTCTCGCAAAGTGCCGCTAACACATTTAAAAGAATTACATAACGTTATTAGGCTTATCACGACCGAATCCGATTTGTCAGCTTCTAAAGCAACCGACCTTGTATATACACTTTGGCTCTCTTTTGGCGGGGACAGTCAAATAGAATGGATGCAACATTATCATAGATTCTGGGATAAGGCTCGATCTCTTGAGTGTTTGCCATCTGAATTTTATGTTATTTATAAAGGGACGAGGAAGTATCTTATAGCAAAATTAATTACCCATGATAAATACATGGAATATATATCGTCAAAAACTCGGATAGGTCTGACGCCTGAAGAAATAGTTGCTGATTTTATCAATCATTTTGGCATTATATAAAAAAGACGATTAGAAGTTCCCGCATCTTAATCACGGTGAGCTCTGGAAATCCATGATGCTGGCTTATCTTGGGGTCGTTTAAGGAGAGGGAACGGAAATAGAATCCCAAATAATTATGGATTCTCACATGAATAGCTTGATGGGTGCCGTATGATTAACTTGGATAAACATACCATAGAACTCAAATGTCCTATATGTGGTTTTTTCAACTTTATATTTCTCAAACAGGCAAAACTCCGAGATTGCATTATCTGCAGGGGCTGCAAGGGAAATATCCAGCTTGATGATTACATGAACGAGTGTCGCAAAGCTGTTGCCAATGTTAAAAGGCAAATACGTGAGTTGAAGCGCCAGCTTAAAGGCATAAATATAACAATTCGCATATAGGTGATGAAATGCATGTCGAATATATCCAACACTTACGGCATAAACTCCAAAAGCGTTTCAGGCGATTGAACTCTGCTGGACATCAGACGTTTCATGTTATGCTTAAACAATTTATGGCGTTCATTTACACGCAGCCTGTATTTATTGGTATTTTTGAAGATTTAGAGCACCGCAATCCTGCCGCCAGCAAAAATGCAGATAGAATTCTTAATAAAGAAGCATTGTGCGGGGAGAATGAAGACGAACATGCTGGCATCTCACTACATGTTATCAAAAAATGTATCACACTTGATGACCCTCATGTCGAAATGAATATTGCAGCGCGATATCGTGTTTTTGAAACAGCGGAACGGCTTGACTTCTTTCGTGAAACCTTTGTTGAACCAATTTATGAATACCTTGACGAGCAATTGGATGACCAGCGGGCTATTTTAGCTCTGTTGAGACGATATAAACACAAATCTGAATGGTTCCAGAGAGAAGTGCTTTACGACCTCTGGGAGAAAAACACTGGCTCAGGCGAAAAATCCCTTGCCTATCATCTATATGAATATCTCCATGACCAAGGTATTGATTTTTCCATTGAGCCAACATCCGCATCAGGGAAACCCGATTTAATTTCAGCCCAAGACAGCAAAGACCCATTAATTGCTGATGCCAAAATATTCTGTCCGGAAAAAGGGAAAGACAAATCCTATCTGGCAAAAGGATTTAATCAAATTTACCAATACACGCTGGATTATAATCAGCCATTTGGATACATGATTATTTTCAAAACTAGCCCCGATGACCTGAAGTTTGTTTTGCCAGAACAGGAGCAATCTACGCCGTTTCTTGTTCATAACCACAAAACGATATATTTTATGACAATTGATATTTACCCGCACGAGAAATCGGCATCACAGCGAGGGGTATTGAAAACCATGGAGATAACTGTTGATGATTTGGTTCGTCAATCTTCTGATCAGTAATTGAAGGCTGATTTATGACCCAAGCACATGACAACAATCAAGAAAAAGGTGTTAAATTTGCGAATTATGCAATTGCCTTTATTGATATCCTTGGTCAAAAGGATGTCTTACTGCAGTTCAACCTGATTCCAAACCTAAACGACCAAGAAAAGCAAAAGAAATTTAAAGCTGTTGCCAAAAATTCATATGGTGTTGTTGAAGGATTAATGGACTGTTGCCAAAAATATCTTTCTGCTTTTTCCCGCCCATCCTCCACGCACTTATCCCAAATTTCTGATGACAAGAAACAGGCATATCATGAACTCGGGAAAGTAAATCTAAAGTTTCAAAGATTCTCAGATGGTCTTGTCGTTTATACATCGCTTGACGGTGAAACAACGAGATCTGCAATGAACGATATTTATGGACTAATAGGTGTTTGCGGATGCATGTGTTTAATCAGCCTTGCCGCCGGACATCCAATTAGAGGTGGCATTGATATTGGATGGGGTGCAGAGCGGGATGAAAATGATTTATATGGCGGGGTGCTGGCGAAAGTAAGCGTTTTAGAAAAAAAGGTTGCACAATATCCAAGGATAGTAGTAGGTGACGAAATCATTCATTACTTGACTGATAAGCAGGCGAATCTAACCCCCGATTATTTTGCTTTATACAATCGTTCATTAGCTGCTATATGCCCCCTCTTATTGGCTAAAGACGATGACGGTTGTATTATTGTGGATTATTTAGGTCAAGGATTTAAGAGCATGATAGGCGCCAAACTTCCAAAAGACGTTATTCTGAAGGCTTACACTTACATCCAAACGCAGCAAGCAGAAAACAAATACAAGAACACAGCAGAGAAGCGAAAGCGTTTTGCAAGATATTTAAAACTTCGTAATTATTTTGAAAGCAGATTGTCAATCTGGGAAATCACGCCATCGTCACGTCCCCATACTATCTTTCCCACAACAATGGATTCCTTGCGTTCTTTCTGCCGAGAGATATTCTCCAGATTCAGGAAACTATTTTATGTTTTGCCTGTGCATCAAGACAACCACCCATAACACCAGCATATCCACAAACTCAGCGTAATCCTCCCCGGTCCTCTCCAGTCGCCGTTTTCCCCAAAAACTGCACTGCCCTCGTTTTGCTACTGTTCACAATGCCACTGCTATTTTGCCTTGAAATATTCTGCCCCGAATGCTTCCCGTTTTTTGCTTGGCACCATAGCACTATTGACCCACCCTATGATGACAAAGGGGAAATTTATCCATGAAATTCAACGCCCACTTAACAGCATTTACAGATGGTCAGGTGCGCCAAGTAGAAGTGCCAAACATGGAATGCAGCGGAACCACCAACAGCATCTTGGAAAATATTTATCTTTACGGCCAAAATGAAGTGTCGCCAATGGAGAACAGGCGCAGCGTATCACCGGGGGATGCAATAGAATATCACGGCAAATTCTACATGATTTTATTGGTTGGATTTACCGAGATAACCAAGAATAATCTAGAAGAATTTAAGAAATTAAGCCTCCCGAATAAAATAAAATATCTAATGGAAATGGAAAATAAGAGTGAAAAAATCTAAACCCCAGAAGCCTGAGCAAGCAGAGCCAGCATATGTAATGGAAAGCGATGACCAGTTTTATGCAATTATTGTTTCCAGCCCCATCCATTTTGAAGTTGAACCGAACGTTGAAACCATCATCATTTTCTTTGTTATCCGTCGTCAATCGGGAGCCATTGATATATTCCATGTTGTGAAGACTTTTAAAAATGACAAGTGCATCAGCCGAAAGGTGCAATCCAAACTGGGCATTTCCGAGTCCAAGATTGCCACTGAACTGGAAGCAATTAAGACGCATTTCACTGAAGGAATAAGGGAAAAGACCAATCTTACAATCAATTGGCACGAACTTGACCTGTCCAGCATTATCGGCCGGTATCAGCAGATGAGGAAGATACACGCATGGGGTGGTTTGCGGGTCTGGATGCAGCCGGATATTTCCCTTAACTGACATGCCAAACATATCCAAAACATCCTTCCTCCAATATCTTCAGTGCCATAAACTGTTCTGGACGGCAACCAACCATTCCGAGCAGATCCCCTGGCTTCCCCGGCAACTGGATAAATTACGCCAAGAAGAAGGTCGGCTGGTAGAAAAATATGCCCACGTGTTGTTCCAGGACGCCACACAAATAATCAAAGATATTCCCCTAAAGGAAATCATAGCCCAGAGTAAGGAAGCCGTTCTACGCCCAATTATCAATAGACCAATATTTAATTCCATTATCCAAGCCCAAGACCTGATTGCTGAGATTGATATCCTGCTTCCTTTGGAGGACGGCGCTTTTGATTTGTTGGAGGTAAAATCCAGCACTGATATTAAAGACCATTTCTTGCCCGATATTGCCTTCCAGCACCATGTTCTTACCAGTGCCGGTCTGAAAATACATTCCTGCTATCTATTGACCCTGAATAATAAATATGTCCGTAAGGGAGAAATTGAACCCAAGAAATTGTTTTCCCACCACGATGTAACAGCCGCAGTAGAAAATATCTCTCAAGAAATAGGGCATCAAATTTCATCGGCAAAAGAAATAATGCTCAAAGAACAATGCCCTGATGTTCCCATAGGAGCCCATTGTGATAGCCCTTATGAGTGTCCAATGAAGGAGGTCTGCTGGAAGAAGATTAATGATTGCCCAAATAACATTTTCACATTGAATAGATTGAGACAGAAGGACGCTTGGGCACTTTGTAATCAGGGCATCATTTTGAGCCAAGACATTCCCGTCAATATTAAATTGATGCCAAGACAACGGCTCCAAATTGAATGCGAGAAGACGGGGCAAATCCATGTGGACAAAAAAGGGGTGAAAGAATGTTTGGATAGGTTGGTGATGCCCTTGTATTTTCTAGACTTTGAAACTGTCGCTCCGGCTATTCCTTGGATTGACGGGATGAAGTCTTATTCAGCGTTACCATTTCAGTTTAGCTTGCATGGGATGGACAAACTGGATGAAGCGCCTTGGCATATTTCCTGGATATGGGATGGCAAGGGTGATGATGTTTGGTTGGAAATGCTGACCGAGTTGGAAAGGTGGCTGGGGAAGAAGGGAAGCATCATTGCCTATAATGCGGCCTTCGAGAAGAACGTGTTGAAAATGGCTGTGAAACTGCATCCAGAATTTCAGGACTGGCTTGATGGGGTTCTGGAACGGTTTGTTGATCTGTTGGTGCCATTCAGAAACTTTCAGGTTTATCATCCGGGGCAGCATGGATCGGCGTCTTTAAAGGCTGTGTTGCCGCCCTGGACTGGGGAGAGCTATGGTAACTTGGAGATCCAGAACGGGGAGCTGGCTGGCTGGGCGTTCCGGCGGATGAGGGCGAGCAAGGATGAAGAAGAAATTGAGGGGATTCAGAAAGAACTGGAAAAATATTGCGGCTTAGATACCTTTGGGATGGTGCTGTTGTTAAGGAAATTACGCAGGCTGATATGAGGGCATTTTATGCTTTCATTGTCCGTTTGCCTGTGATAAGGTGGCATTGTATTTAATGGTAGGACATTTTGGGGGCTTTTTTGGTCAATAATCGTGGAGGTCATATAAAATAGTTAAAATTACAGAATAATTTAGCGTTTTCGTTGGCGACTGCTCCATTTCAAAACCGCCAGTTTTCATTAACGAGCAGGCATAACTAACAGGGACGCACCTATAATATGGGTGCGGCTCCTTGTTTCATGCTTGCTCGAGGGGGCCTGGCGGTTCCCGAAATGGGGCATGGATAAGGATGTCCGCACCTTTTTTTGTTTTCTGAGGCCAATCTATTCCTGTAGTGCAAATCTGGGAAGAGAAATAATGATAAATATTTATTTAAAGTGTTTGTGTCAAAAATCCCCGGCAGTGGATGGGGCTTGCCGTAAACGCCAGGGATTCAGTCTTGTTGAAGTTACCCTGGCGATGATGGTAGCCGCCATTGGTATGTTTTCAGTTATTAGCATGTTTACCGCAGGCCTAGACCAAAACATAAGGTCGAAGAACGACACACAAGCCGCCTTTTTTGCTGATGAAGTCTTTAATGGACTATTGGCGGCAAGCGAAGTTAGCTGGGCTAGTATTGGGGAAAATAATGGCATTACCAATTTAATAATAGCGGCAGATCAAGCATGGGATAAGCCAGAAACTCTGGATGTGATTATAGACAATAATATCCATACCAATGTCTATCGGTTATGTGTTGACAATAACATTGAGAACCACGCGTTTCGTTATAGTTTGAGCGTTAAGCGCAAGGATATATGTACAAAATCAGCGACTCTATGCGTATATCCTGGTGAATTCGGCACTACAAACGATCCTCAGGCTTTCTATATGCTTGTTTTTAATTATCAATTAGAAACTCCATAGGAACTGTATGTTAAGCGATATGCACAATAAATATTACGCCAGGATGTTATGCCGTTTGCATGAACAGGCGCATCCCGGCACATCACGGCGCGGTTTCACCTTGATCGAGGTCTTGGTGGCCATGACTATTCTGATGTTGCTCGTTTTGATGATCAGCAACATGTTCTCGGGAGCATCGGCTACGGCCAATATCGGCAATGATAGCGCTGAAGTTAATACTGCCGGACGAGCCGCGCTCAACTTTATGTCTGCAAAATTATCGCAGGCCATTGCTGGCGCTGCGGAACCGCCCTCGCCGTCATTTGCCAGCTGGGACTTTAAATTGACCGACGGAACAAATGTAAGTTTTTATTCGGTGAGCGACAGTATCAAGTCAAATCGGTTTTATTTTGACGGAACAAATCTCGTATATGGTTGCGGAACGGATATAGGAGTCTTGATTGACAACGTGGTTGACGCCAAATTTTATGCTTATGGCAAATACGATGATTTAAAAATGGCGCAAGGAGACCCATTCAATTGCCATTTTACAAATAATCTTCCCTATTGTTTTGATATTGGCATCAAGTTGATTAGTTCCAGTGATAAAAAGAAAGCCGCTCAGTTATCGGGAAGTAGTTTGGAAAGCTTTTTGGCTCGCAACTGCCACTGGTTCACAACAAGAGTGTATTTTCAAGCAAGGCAAGGATACAAAGTGAAGGATCAATATGATGACCGGGATTGAACAAAGCAAGAATCATTATTTGTCCCATCAGCAGGGTATTGCCCTGATAATGGTTTTGGGAATATTGTCGGTTACAGTAATGCTCGCCGTAGCTTTTGCAATTAGCATGCGAACTGAGCGGGTGGCTGCCGGAAATTTCACAGATACTGTCAGGGCCAAACATTTGGTTCGTACGGCTCTTCATCTGGCGATGGCAGACATATATCAGGATCTTCACATAGTTAAACGAGAAACTTGCTCAGTAGTGGGTAGCAGCCTTTCGGTATCGAACGCTGCTGATTATCCAGATGGGCTTCAAATAGGGCTGCACAATGTAACGTGGCCCCAGTATCCCATCTATTCTGCCGGAGGCATGGGCAACACAATCAACATTAAAGATTCTGGCGGGATTATTATAAATCTGGCAGGTCGCGAAGGAGAGGTGGGAAATATCATAAAACGGGAAAACCCTTATGGGAATTCTTATCCGCCGTGGGTAGCCATTACATCTACAAATAATTCAACCAACAATCCCCAAATTCCGATTAGTTTAACAAACCATATCGTTAATTTTATCCCGTCCAATCTGATATCAGAGGCGATAGCAGCGGACACTTCGGCGCAGTCTCATTACTGGACTTATATTGACACGGTTGTAAACGGTAAAACCACAACTATAGGAAGAGTCGCCTACCTTATTGTTAATTGCTCGGGGCTACTGGACGCAAATTACGCTGGCGGAACGAATCGTGCTAACGGCACAGACCCGGCTGAAATTGCCATTGACTACCTTGGCGAAATAAATAATGCGGCGGATTTTGACAGTGCTCGCAAGTCTTATTGCGCCTCCAATGGACCATTTGAAACCATGCCCGAATTAGCTGCAGGATTGTCGGGCAAGGCGGGATTGCCGCTTTCATGGCATCCCGTAAACTTTTTTTGCTATACCGCCTGTCTTGAGAATGAGTGGGGTTCAAACCGCCTTGATGTGACTTCTGGCGGGCTATTAGACATATCAGGAAATGCCGAAAAATTAAGAGGAATCAAAGATGATATCATTGTCGCATTTCGGTCGTGCGGGCTGACCAATGCTGGCGAGGCGGAGCAGGCTTATATCAATCTTATAGATTATGTGGACGAAGATTCATATGCGGGGAATGAATGGGATAACTTACCAAAAGATTTACATACCAGCGTCGAGGCTGTCCCAATGATTAATGAAGTCATGATTTATAACTCCGTTACTGTTTATTCAAATCGCTATGATTATGTCAATACTCTTGAAGTAGAATTATGGTATCCATTTATTTCCCCCAGCACAGCCTCGTTTGCATTTGAGTTGCAAGCTGACGTTAACTCAGACGGGTCGGCTTCACCGCCACCTATTAATTTGAGCTCCAATATTATTTGCACGCCGGCATTCCAGACAATTGTTTACACTTATACTAATTCTGTGGCGCTTGATCCGGTAAGTCCGGTCATCCCGGCTGCATTCACGTGGAATGCGAATATCAAGAAAGCAACGGTCGCGCTTAACGGTAATATCGTAGATCAATTTGACTATCCGTTATTGTGCGCCATAACCACAACCATTACTGGCATTAATAATTACTCTCAAATTAGCAAAGAATGTATTGATCCACGATTAAACTGGGACCCGAATTCGACCAATCAATGGGGCACTTGGTCAATCAATGCATCACTAGGGTCTAACAACCTGATTACAGAGCAATATTGGGCAGATAATTCTGTTACAGATAAAAAAATAGAGGTAGCCAATCGGCCTTTGCAATCCCTTATGGAGTTGTCTTATCTCCTTTGTTCGACAAACCCTTGGACAACCATTGATCCCCCGACCAAACACAAGGTTTACGAGCATTTCAGATTGGAGTGGTGCCCGGTGTTGCGTGGTTATGTAAATCCTAACACGCATATTGTTGATGTATTAGCGGCTACTTTCTATAAGGCTCCGTTAACAGGAACAAACACCGCAAGTAGTTCCCAGGCAGAACTGATTGCAAAAGCGATTATTGACAGCAAGCCAATTGAATATGGCAAAGTGAGAGGCTACAGGACGATTGATGAAGTTGTAAATGTGTTATGGTCGTCCCCTGCCATTACGAGCGCATTTACTCCCGCCGAAATACAAGCGTTAATAGACAATACCGTAAAACTTCTAAATCCACGGCAGAATTTATTTGCGATCATTATTGAGGTGCATCTTGCGTCTGGGGGCAATATTCCTCGCAATCCTGTCAAGGAAAGGGCTGTTGGAATCGTATGGAGAGACCCATTCCGGGATAATATGTATGTTCGATCATTGTTCTTTATGGAATAAAATGTTCCGTGGTCACATAAATGGAGGCGTTATGAAAAACAATATTGTAGCATTATATCTAATATTACTGGCGGCAATCTCTACGACGGCAATAGCAGGCAACACATGGATAACTGACTTTGAGGAAGCAAAAAAGAGTGCCGCTGATAGACATTTGCCAATTCTCGCATATTTTTCCGGCTCTGACTGGAGCAATGATTGTATGCGATTTGACATGATGGTGTTACAGACAAAAGTGTTCCAAGAATATGCGAGATCCAACCTTGTTTTATTCCAGGCTGATTTGCCACGCAAGAATCCTTTGCCCGAGAAAATCAATAAGCAAAATATTGAATTAAGACAGAAATACGGAATTAGCAAATATCCGTCAGTGCTATTGTTGGACTATGAAGGGAAGCTTATTGCTACGAAAAACTACGAAAAGAGCGACCCTGCAATATACGTCAACGAGCTAAGGAGCTTAATAAAAAGGTAAAATAAAAACAATATATAGCAGTCTCAGTTGAATAGTATAACCATATAATGCAGGTAAATAATGGCAAAGACTCAATATCTCTATATAAACATCATTCTTGTCATTGGCTGGGTGATTTGCAAGGTCTTCATGCACAACTGGGTCTTGGAAATGTTCTTGCAGTTGTCTTTTAAAGTAACGCTGACTTTTGCGGTTGTCTGGGAGGCTTATTGGGTTTATCGCCTTGAAACGATTAAAACCGGTAAAGGAGCAAATTTTAATAAAAGCCAGCTTGCCGAAGATATAACTGCTTGGCAAAAACACTATAAATCCATTGTCTATAAATTCTGGGATTATGTCTTGTTTCCCCCCATGCTGGTTTATTTTATGTTTAATCAGCAATGGGTTGTGTTTATAACGCTCATAGCCTATCAAGCCATTAAAACTATTGTCATTTGGGATATAAGGAAAATCAATGATATGCATATAAATTCTGTAGAACGAGGTGATTGCCAATCCTAGGAAGGAAGCGGTGAGATGGATGTTTATTTCAATTGCATTTATTGCGGAAAGGCCTTGGCAACCAACGTCTACAATGCTGGAGCAAAAATAAATTGCCCTGATTGCGCAAAGCCCCTCGTTCTGCCTCTGGCTAACTATGAATGTAAGTGCCAGCATTGCGCCAAACCAATGTTCACGATCCATAGCATGTTAGGTACCAAAATACAATGCCTTCAATGCAAAAAGAAGACCTTGTTGGTTAATTGTAATCATAGCGATCTTATCCCCGTTTCGTCAGAGATTGAGAACATCCAACTTGCCGACCTGACTTATAAACCGCTAAAAAAGGTTTCAATAAAACGTGCCGCATCCGGTAAGTCCTATAGCAATTACGCCAGATTACCCTCCTATATTTACATTAATGTCTTTTTTGCACTGGGATTGGCAATAACCAGAATATTCTTCCATAATACGACCTTGGAGCGTGTTTTCATATATTCGTTTCAAATATCCATTGGCGCCACATGCATACTGGAAGCCTATCTCTTCTATGTCATTCAGTGCATCAACAAAAAGGGCATAAACGAAAATATCCTTGAAAGCCAGCAATTTAAGGACGTTCTCTCATGGAAGAGGTTTTATAGCTCTCCAATTAACGCAATCTTATGGAACTTCATTGTTTTTTTGCCCATGCTGATTTTCTTTGCCATTGATTTCAAATGGTATGTTGTAATTCTTCTAATCATTTATCAGGTATACAAATCATTGATAGTATTTCATATTCAAGAAATTAACGTAGAAGTTATTAAATATCGCAAAAACCAAACAATGGAAAATATTAAAAAAGAAACTGGTGTCCAATCATTTGCTGACGAAAAGGACGGAGTAAAAGTGGAAATATAGGGTGGACAAGGGCTCTGCGGTGGATGCAAAAGAATAAATCTCAATATTCTTCAGGCAGCAGGATGGTCGTTGCCGAAAAGTCAGCCTCGGTTATTATCCAGATTTTAACGCCACTGGACAAACTGTAGGCACTCAACAGTCTTTCCCCATCAATCAGTGCAGTATCGTTGGCATCCCAGTCCTCCAGATCCAACTCGCCCCAGTCCCCGTGGGCATGTCTGGCAAGATAATCAATAGCAAACCGGCCGGTATCCCTGATTGCTTTCAATGCTCCAGGGGTAATAGCGAGTTGACCCAAGGGGAATGATATGGCTTTTGGTATGGCAATCATTGGATCCGAAAACTATAACTAATGGAATACTCTGGGAATAGGGTTTGTGAAATAGCCCGTTACCCCGTTTTGACTGGCTGGGTTTTTGGAATAGGATTTTTTCCCGCTTCTTTAATCATCTGGAACGCCCTGACTCTGCTGACCCCAAGTTCCCTACCAATCTGAGCAAAAGACAGTCCCTTTTCCCTCATCACAATAGCCTTGGTGACCCGTTCGCCAGCCGTCCTTGGTCGTCCTAACCTCTTGCCGTTTAAACGAGCCCTGGTCAATCCTGCCTTGGTTCTTTCCCCAATTCTAATCTTCTCCTGTTTTGCTAGAGCCGATAACAGGGAAATAATGCAGTCGGAAAAAACTCCCATGCTGGATAAATATTGCTCGGTGAAACTATGCCAGGCCACCCCATAGTCATCAAGCTGGGTTAAATATTGGATGGTTTTCCGGCTGCCCTCTCTGCTGAGGCGATCCAGAGACCAGAACAGGAGAACGTCAAATGCCTTCTTGTGAGCCAACTGAAAGACTTTATCCAGCCCCGGCCGCTCATCAATGCCCTTGCCACCTGATGCGACGTCCACAATGGCTTCCAAGACCTTCCAGTCCTGCTTCTGGGCGTAGTCCTTCAATTGGTCAACTTGGTTCTGGCACTCTTGGTCTCTGGTGCTAACTCTGGCGTAGATGATGCAGGTTTTCATGGCGTTAAGAAAAAGGTCTGGTTTTCTGGGTATGATGTCAAAGGAATTTCAGGGTTTGTGAGGCATTCTTGTTTTGTTCAATCTAATGGTGGTTTCCCTTAACGCGACAGTACCAACCAGCTTCCTGATACTAATCGTCAATTTCATTCGCCCTCTTCCTTGAATGCCAATACCGTAAGTTCCTTTTGACTGTTCTGACATATGCTGGCAATCTTTGGCTCTTTTTCCTTTTGCCTTGGTTTTCCTTCAACAGTTGTTCCACGATGGGCTTCATATTCAAGGCGTCCAATTGTTCGTCCGTCAGCCTATTCCAAAATGTTCGGGTAACGGACTCTAAAAAATCCTGATAAACGAACCCATCATCTTTGGGGGTCAGAGCATAAAATAGATGTTTTACATAGTCGCCGGGGGCAGTGTGTTGTCTCTGCAGAACAAAGCCCGTTGCATTTGCCAGCCGACATGCGCCAATTTGAGTACTGCGGTAAGGATATCCATAACCATCAGGCGCTTTTTCGGCTGTCATTAAAAACCCACTGAAAAAATCTTCTTTTTTTGACTGTTCATAGAATTTTCTCAGCCTTGACTCTGGAATCCGGCTCAACCTGCAGCCAATCTGAATCTCTTTAAGGACTATGCAGAGTTCTTCCCATATAGGATTAATCAAAATCCTTGCTCCTGCCAGGTCCGGGCGTATGTAATCTATATCCATGAATATTCCCTTAGCACCAATAAGAAGCGTCTTTCATTTCAGTCCGACAGATAATTTTATTTTCTTCTGCCGGAATAGAGTCGGCAGCATCTACATCATCCGGTTTTGCCTGTTTAAGCCTGGCTATAATATCAGCAGGTAATCCAATGGGCGGCATACCTACGTAATAAAATGTCCGTTCCCAATCATTATCACCCAGCATGGCGTCAATAAAAATAGCCCCGGAAATGTCGCAAGAATTAAAAGATGCTGTCCGCAAATCGCACCCAATAAAATTACATTTGTTAGCCAGCAGGATTTTTGCGCCATATAACGATGAGTCTTTTAAAACGCCCCTGCTAATATAAACCATCGTCAAGTCAACGCCGTCTAGTTCCCGGTTAGACAAATCAATGCCACTCAAATCAAATTCCACCTGTATTGCGGGCGGGTTCTTCGTTCTGTTATAGAATGGGTATATCAGATTTTGGTCATGTATTGCTTTAATCCAGTTGTTCCAACCAGTAACGCCATATTTGTCCAAGATTTGTAGGAACATGGTGCTGTCAAATTCAATGGTGACGCCGCAAGGGATTTTAGTTAGGGTTTTCATTGGTGATTGAATTTTCAGCAACCATTTTCAACCGGCGGGTATAATATTGCGCCCTCTGCTTCCACTTTTTGAGCAAAGTCTGGCTCCGTTTAACCTTGACGCTCCATTGGCTAACCCTTTTCAAGCATCTATCAAGTTTTAGTCGGATAGTCTGGTCAGAGGTAGGCTGGATTTTCTCTACTACGGTTTTCAGATCCAAGGGGAGTTCAGCCACCCAGAGATAATGCGACCTCCATTCTCCATGCCGCCAACTATATCTGGGATTTCGCATTTGCCGATGATGAAGACCTTGACTATGGCAAAGTTCATGACTGAGGAGATAAGCCAATACCACTTTGTCAACCGGCTTATCTCTGCGGATTTTAATTGTGACCCGTGCTGGCATTCCAATTAACGCAAATCCTGCAACACGCTCCGAGTTACCTCTACGATAAATAAATGTGAAGGTTGAGTTCTTCAGGTCAACCATTTCCTCTTTAGCCACCCGACGGACAAAGGCTCTGAGATGGTCTGTCCTGTAATTCGTGTTATTGATGAGTTTCATGGACTTTTGTTGTTTGTCGCATCTTTGATTTGGATTTCGTAATTGAACATATTGGAATTTATAAAAGTCTCTTTCCCCTTGATGCCATAAAAATTCAAAATGACACCAATAGCCTTCTGGAAACATAAGCGGACATCATTCGTCTTGGGTACAATCAAGCGAAAGGTTTTATCGTCGGTAATGGCTGCAATTGCTATGGTGTCGTCTTCCCTTTTTACCTTTTTGGGGCTGGCGATTATGATTTTGGAAACTTCCTCGCTGATTTCCCGATTGAGCATCTCATTAAGTAATTTATGAAGTAGGCTGGCATGAAATTGGAAAATCAAAATATCATCCTCTTCCGATCTTAAACCAAAATCGTGATGATTATATTTTTTGACCAAAAGAGCATAGTTTTTATTCATAACATGGGATAAAAACAGGTCAAGATTTACCCTTACCAGCAACTCCCCCAACAGATTTGTAAAAAGATGGCTGTGAAAAAATGGATGGGAATGAAATGTTCGGAGCGTAAGCCCTAAATCGTTCAAGGATACCGTGAAAACAATGTCGCCGCTTTCCTGCGAAACCATTGCAATTTTAATAGGCGTGGGTTCCTTCAACATTCTAAGAATACCAGAGACTAATTCCCCGGCGGCATAGACTTCAATCTCACGCTCTGTTTGGGTTGTCGCCATTATGATTGTCATCCCGAATTACGCTTACATTTAGTGTTGTCCCTTTTTCGCATCCACTGTGCCGAAATGTCTCACTAACAACAAAACGAATCAGTTGGGGAAGATTATTTCAGTATAAATTTCCAGGGCAAAAAGAGGGCAAAAATATATTAATTATGCCCTGTGACAATGATTTGAATATTATTTTAATGGAAAACGAATATGCACAAACAATCCTATTTTGATTTTTGGGAAAACAATAACTGCTCGTCTTACCAGATTACGAGGTTACAGGAGCATCAAGGTGGTCTCCCTGGTCTTGGCTTACTCGTAAATTCCTTCTGAATCTTCCTCGGTCAGCCATCGGATTGCAGCCTCAATTCCGTCCTCGTAAGACATGCCCCAGAATTTTGTCCCTTGCGTGTCCTTAGTCTCTGCAATCTCATTCAGCAAGGCATTGATTTCGTCTTCTGTTCTAACAATTTCGTACATGAGAATTGTTCTAGTCTTTTATGAGAGCATTAAGGTGTAGTGATGGAATTCCCGTTTGACCCAGTAGCCATCCCTTGCGCTTTTATGCCTTTCCCCAGTTACGGAATCTTTTGCTGACAGAACCACCGACAAATCATAGCCAGCGTTCTTAACTGGTTTGCCCGTTTCCCTTGAGAGCAGGTTTGTCAATTCGTCACGGGAGATGCCGCCCTTTTTGCTGGCCAAGATGTCAAAGGCAATTCCGTAACTTGAAAGCTCTCTATATGGGTTCTGGGGATGCCGGGGATATTTGCCTTTCTTGGCTGGCTTGGGCGTTTTGGGTTGTTTCTTGGGCGTGGTGGGCTTAACGGCTTTGGTCGGCTTGGTAGTTGGGGTGGCCGGAGATGACGCCTTTGTGGGGACACCAGGCTGCTCCGTGGCAGGTTTGCTTGCCTTATTTGCTTCTAATTGAATTTGTATGTCCGGCATTAACAACCGGATCTTCTTGGTCGTTGAACCTGAAACATTGCCTGTTCCACCCAGCATTTTATAGACCTGGCTGATGCTGGTCGCGCCCTGCTGAACGGCTCCTTCAATACTTTCCTTGCTGAGATTGACATTTGACTTTGACATGGCGACCTCCTTTTTTGGTTGTTTTTTAAAAACAGCACACCGATAGCGTGAAGTGTCCTGCGGAGCCAAGCGTGAAATTATTATAAATTACGAGCGTGTTTGCCGATGTGGCGTGGAAAGTGCGTGGGGCTTACGAGGCTGGATGGGTGCAAGAGGGCGTTAGTCAAATTTAATGGGGCAATTCTTGGTAGGAGGCATTTCGTCTTTCCCAATATTTATTTCCATTACATTCAATATTTTCTTCAGGCTAATAATTTCCGATTGAAGTAAATTCAGGTTATATAATTCTTTGTCTCAATAATTGGGTCGCCATCGTATTTAAGGATAATTAAGCGGTCATGTTCCAATCGATTACGGAGCATTTCCAAGGTGATAAAATCGTTATGGAGGGTGCGTAATTCCAATGGGGCCATTTTTCTTGGGGCATTATTAGACATATTTTTCCTTGGGCATAGATGTGATTCAAGGAAGGAGGGATAATGTCCTTGTGCAGGGAGGGCAAGAGGAAAGAGGGGGGCAAATCGTATGCAGTCAGGATAATTTGGAAACAACCACCAATCATTGAAAGGAAAAGACAATGAGCCCCCAAAAGCGTTTCAGTCCCAAAGCAATCGTAACCACAAGAAAAAAGAAATTATCCATTGACGAAATGAAGGTGGCTTATGAGGAGGCATGTCGATAGGGGCAAGATGCTTATCGTCTTTTTTACGCCTGGGAAATTGCCAATAACACCAAGGAGACATCTTGGCAGATCAAAAGTGCCCAAGAGTCACAGAAAAGCCATATGTATTCCAAGGCCGAGAAAATCCTTCTTGATGCCCATATTGCTCTTGGTGATGGCATAACTGCTGGGTGCAAATTCGGCAAGAGGAAAGAGGTGGCAATGAAGGATTACGAGAGATGGGGGATTGATGGGAAGCCGTGTTCAGTATGAGGGCTGTTTTCGAGAACGCTATTCACTGGTATTATGCGGCGGATTGTTCACACATTGCTTTATCCGTGACAGGATTAGAGTTTCTAATACGGACAGCACATTGATGACATTGGAATGGATTCTCCCAAAGCAGGCGTCGGGCAAACATGCTTCTGTGCATGCCAAGACACATAGGTCAATCTCTTTTTCTTTAAAGAAGTCTGAGTATTTGGAAATAAGATGGTCATGTGGTGTGATGGGCATTCCAAGCTGGCAGCAGGACAACACCCACTCGTGAAATTGGTCCTGAATATGTGGCGCGCAAACAACCGACAATCCTATTTTGTGAAAGCCATTGATCAGTTCACTATGTTCGATCACCGCGTTTGTGGCAATGATACCAATACGACGAGGTGAACGAGCCAAGACAGCTTTATTGATGGCGTCAAACCAGTTGGACACGGTGTTCAACCTCATACCACACTTCCGAATGAGAGACGCTACGGTTATACTCGGCACTGTAGTCGAGTCCAGTGACATTCTATTAAGTTTATTCAACGATTCGCGTATCGTCTCCTCAGTTGCTGCATTGACTTCATGCCGCAACAGCATTCTCTCCTGTTCCTTGGACATGGCAGGGCTCACAACAATGATTTCGGGTCGCGGGTTCAAAATGCAGCTCAGTCTCATATACAAATGCGCTGTTGGCAGCGGTCCAAATCCACCAAGAATGCCCAAACGGAAAGCATCATGCATGGGACATCTTCTCCAAGGTTGCGACGATATAGCTTAAGTACTTGTGGACGATCTTCAAATCCTCGCGCTGGTGTTGAGATATCTCGTCTGTAGATCTGTGCATTATGCCCTTCAAATTGTCGACCATGGAATGTTCAAGGGTTCTTGCAACATAAGCGAAAGCTTGCTCGCCTGATTGAGGCTGTGATCCAGCCGTAGCCCAAGCAAAGTTCTTTGTGTTTATTGAAATGACTCTTCGCGGATCAATCTTCGGATTTTCTGACGCACATTCCTGCAAAAAGCGACGAACGCCGAATTTGACATCGTCAAGACAGGCCTTTGCACGAGCAGGTTGGTCGAGTAGTTGGACAGGCACTCCTATCAGCTCATTCACAGGACGCCCGGCATCTGAGAAAAGGACATAGTAATTAGCGAATATTGAACAGCCCAACAATGGGTGGTCGATGTAGTATGAATCGTGTTGAAAGTGAATCTGTATATCTATCTGGTATTGTTCACGTATCCAATAAAACTCTGGGGATTCATTTGACCACTCAATATGACAGTCTGAATGCGCCCGTTTTATGGCATCACTAAGCGCTAATTTGATTTTGTTTTTGTCGCTAGTCTCTCGCAGAATCACGATAAGGTCCAAATCGTTCTCGTGCTCCTTTGAAAACCGGTCAACATATGTTCCAGCTAATCTGTGAGAAATACTGCCGAATACCCCAACATGGACGATTTCCGGAAGACTTTCTGCACATTCTTTAACTGTTTCGACTATGGACATTGTCTGCGGAGATGATAGCGAGACAGTTCGCCATGATTTATACTGCTCAATCGATCTAATCTCGCGAATCAGATTTCCAGCTGATGCCAGAAGGTTGTCGAAGTATGAACTTGCCAGCCTGACCAATTCGTCATTCTTGATAGCTACAGCAAATTTATATTGATCGCCGTTATCGGAAGTTCCGCGTTTTGGAAGCGTGAGCAGGAAAAGGGACCGGGAAAACGAGGATTCATTCTTTACGAGAAAGACGTTAATAAATGGAATAGCTTTTCGGATGAATCTGCTAACAAGCCTGCCCTGATTATTGACCAAATGCGCCGAGACTGTGAGATTTTTACATTGGTTTAGCGATAGAAATGCTGACAACCACGCGAGTTCCACCTCTGGGTCGTCAATTAGGATGAGCCGATGGTACTGGATTGGACACTTGGCATCCCGGAGACCCGCAAGCACGATATCTGTGGTTCTGTTAGAGTCGTCCAAAATATAAGTGGAGAAGACTGTGCCACCCCTATCGCACACATCTGCGATTTCCTTCCTCACATAGTCAAGGGTCTCTTGGTCAGTCGAAAAGATACGAACGGATCGTCTTGCCCGATAAAGAAGGTACAGCAATGGCAATAGCGTCATGAGAAGGCCAAGAGAGGAACATATTGTTCCCAGGATCTCTTTGTCCGACGGAGCGAAAAGACCCGCCAAGACAAGAGCAAGTACGATACCGCCATATCCGATGATGATATCTTTCCGTAACATTGAAATACCCTCATTTCAATCCCGTTGAGCGAACATGCAAGTATTTATAACGTAGATTTCTGTCGCGTATCCCAAATAATCAAATGACTTGTTCCACCAAAAACGTCCCCGTTACCCATGGACAATACATTCTTGGAATTCAAGGCTATACTTGGCCCTGTAAGAGGTCAACGCCAAAAAACAGCGATGTCGCGGTGCGACACACCAAAAAACAGCGACGGAAGACAGCAATGATGGTAGGCATGACGAGAATCCTCACGCCCGAAAATGGTTCAAAAATCTTTGATGACCATTTTTGGGAATTGGAAATAATGGGTGGGGCAGGGGAAGAATGGTCGCTCGTAATTATTTGTACCTGATTGAACAGAGGGGCCTCAATAATTTATCGGCCACCCCCTGTCACAGAGCGAATGATGGCGAGAATTGCTGTCTTTAGCTGATCAGGGAGAGTCGGCCAGGCGTTAATTACGGCTTGTAGCTTGGCGGATAATCGTATATTTTCATTTGGTGAGTCTATTGGTGAGTCAAGGCTATTTTCAGTCAATAAAGACGGGCTTTGGATAGTAGGTTCAAATCCTAGTCCGGCAACCAATTCAAAGGTTCCCAGCCGAAGGCTGGTCCGCCTCCCGCCGTCGCTTCCGCCAGAAGGCGGATCCGCTTAGGTGGAAAAGCTATGGCGGGCAAGCTGGCGGAAAATCCTAGTCCGGCAACCACATATTAGTTCCATGCGATCCGATGTCTGTTAAGTATTAATTCAAGCTGGCCCTAATCCGCCCCGGACGGAACGAGGGTAAGATAATGGAAGTTACGGCATATCAATCTGCCTACATGGTTGTATCTGTCTTGGCGCTGGTCGTCTGGTGCGTGCTGTATTTCCTGATGCCGAACAGCAGGCGGGCAATGATCAGCACGAGCCTTGTCTTTGCCATGGCGGGTCCTGTTGCGGAGTACTGGGACGGCAGGGACTACTGGCATCCTGGTTATGTTTTCGAGTTCACTCTCGGCAGCTGGCGGTTCGGGATAGAGGATTATCTATGCGCTTTTGCGTATGCCGGCATTGCCGCCGGGGTTTTCGAATCATGCGCGCGCCGGCGAACCGAGGCGGACTCTTTCCCGCCGGATTTCCGGAGAACAGTCCGGATGGTAATACTGGGATTTGCCGGTTTAATTGTGATGACAGCGGCCATGTTCATTCCCGGCATCAAGAGCATTGACGCTCACATTGGAACTATAACCTTCGTGTCGCTGCTGATGATAGGGCGCAGGTTCGAGGTGTGGCGTTTGCAGGCCCTGCTCGTTCCGGCGGCGATGCTTGTCTACACGCTTTACCTGCATTTCGTCTTCAAACTCGCATACCCGGGGATTGTCGAACTCATGTGGATACCGTCCGGGAAATCGGGCGTTGACATACTCGGGATCCCGATAGAAGAATCACTCTGGGCCGGTGCAGTAATGCTTTTATGCGGACCTGTGTATAGAATATGTTGCGAGAGAAGTCCCGAGGCGTGACAGATTGGAAATACAATTCCGATTGGGCGGGGCAGGGATGCTCTTTTCTCTTAATTTCCCTTGTCTCACGGGATATCAAGAAACTTTTTTTCGTCTGAGATATAATCCAGCAGAAGTTCATCCTGCGGGTCGAGTTCGCTGGCTCTGGCGATGTTCTGCTGAAAGGCAACCGCGTCGCCTCTATTCCGATAGGCCTGGGCAAGACGAACATAAACTTGTGTGTTTAAGGGAGCCAACTGCCTGGATTTCTCCAACAACCCAATTGCCTTATCAAGGTCCCCCCCGGCTATGGCAGGAGTCACAAGATAATATGACCCTGTCGCATAAAGCACTTCGGAAGAATCGGGCATCAGTTGTTGTGCTTCCTCAAAATACCCATTGACTTCAAAATAAGCGAAAATAGCGTTAAACAGGCTATTCTTGGCCATGATGCCTTTTGATCCTGCCGCCAGAAGAAGACTGCCGACATAATGGTATCTGGATAACTCTGTTTTCTTCGCTATTAATTGTTTTGCAATAGCATATGTTTGGGCAAAATCTTTTTGCAGATAATTCAGGTAAGAGAGCGTGACCAGCGCAGGATAAAAATCCGGATGCGTTGTCATTACACCTTTCAGAATGTCGCGGCTTTCTTCATACTTATGCTCCCGCATTAAAATAATTCCTTCCAGCAATCTCAATGCCGGACTGTTCGGCATGTTTTTTTCATTGTCATTGAACATTGTTTGCAGCTTATCAAGGTTGCCTTCCCTGTTATAGATGATAGTCAGTGAATAAACATCCTGCGCAGACTTATCCTTTTTATTTTCCAGATTGGAAATCGCATCGGCCGACATCTCAATGGTCGCATTTGCCAGATTTTTCCAATCAGAGGAAAAAGCGGAAGAATAAAGCAAGCAAACGAAAACGATCAATGAAAGGATCTTTTTCACGTGGTTATCTCGAAATAATCAAGCTTCAACAAGTGTTCGCACATAACTTTCAGCATGATCTTGGCGTCGGATTGCGGAACAATTTCAGAAAGATCTTCCCAGGCATCATTCAAGCGCGAAAAGATGTCCGCGTTGGCTTTTTGCAGCGCACCTGAATCCCGAATGATTCTTATCCCTTTTTTAATATTTCCCGCTGAAGGCGGAATCTTTTTACGCAGCAGGTCGGTGATAAAGGTCAGGTCGTTGCTTTTAACCGCTTCCAGGGCGAGTAATATGACATAAGTCAATTTGCCGCAAGCGAGATCTTCCCCCGGGTTTTTCGTCCATTTTCCGGCGCTGCTGAAATCATGAACATCGTCTTTGATCTGGAAAGAGATTCCAAAACTTCTGGCAAAGTTGACCAAAGCATCGGTCGTGGCCTGATTTGCATCTGCGATAATACAAGCCGTGTGGGTGATGAATTCCACGGATGCTGCGCTTTTCAGTGCGTAAATATTGAGGGAATTGTGGATCAAAGAAGCATAATCCCAGTCGCGCGGAGATGATGTCGTCGTAGAGCGATAAAGATCGAGCCCCTGTCCGATATGAGCCTTGACAAAAAAATCCATCGCTTTGCGGTATATCTCCAGCGCCTGCTTTTCCGTAATATAAAGATTCTCTTTCAGTTTTAATATCGGTAGAAAATACAATGTGTTGGCGGCGTTAATGGCGATGTCTGTTCCGTATTTGAGATGAATGCATTTTTCGTTGCGCCTGACCAGGGCGCCATCCTCAATATCGTCGATGATCAGCGAAGCCAGGTGGATCAACTCTGTCGTGACGGACATAAAATCTTCGTACTTTCTTGAATCCAGGCCGAGAACTTCTGCCATCAAAATGCCAAACATGGGACGCCAATACTTGCCGCCCCTATTGAGGAGATCCCACATTGGCCTGTTGAGTACTTCCCTGATCGCTTTGACATTTCCTTTTTCAGGGATAATGCCGGTATATTTTTTAAAAAATTCATCATCAGGCGCCTCGGGGAAAAAATCATGAATGTGTTTGTATATGCGGCGCGAAAAGCCGCCCAGAACGTCGGAGAGACGAAACACATAGCCGTATCCATTGAGCTCCAATCTTGCCGTCCCAAAAACAGGCTGAGCAAAGAGCGTCCCGGAAATACGGCCGGCCCCTTCCCAGATTGCCCTTGTCGCGCCGGCTATCGGAATTTCCTGATCATCGGAAGAAGGATGAAACGTTAGTTCGCCATTGAGGGAGGGGATCGTGATCTTCCATTCAATCGGATAAGAGATGCATGTCTTGGAACTATACCAGTATCGGAGAGGCTCAACATTGAAATCCACGACTTTTTTGATGGAACCATCTTTTTTGATGATCACCAGATTGGACGCAATGACGTTTTTGGTTTCCATATCCCGATGGACCAAAATGACCGCGGCCATGCCGTTATTCAGATTAATCCCGAGCCAATCCCAGCCCAGAAGTCTTTTTTGCCCGTTTGATTTTTCCTCTGAAAAAAACCACGACATGTCTCCCCATTGATGATCAAACCAGGCGCTGCCGGACACCTCTGATCCGCCGTAGTTTCCCTGTAGCTCAAGATGGGGATACGTTAAATAGGCCATGTTTTCTTTTCCAGGCGAACTGAGCATGCTCAAATTAACTCTCGGAGTTTGGGAATTCAGAATGAACCGTATTTTTTCATCAATCCAGGGAACTCTAAATTCCAAAATAAGGAAGCCATCTTGCCTCCGCAGGGAGTAATCATCCCACTGAATGCCAAAGTTGGTATTATCGAATGATGCCGAAGAGTCCGCAGACGACTCTGGCAAAGGCAGCCCATACTTTTCAACTTCCTCAAAGTAAGTCTTGCATAAATTCACATCCATATTGGTTTTCGAGAATTCTTCTTTTGCGCGGCGCAATAAATCCTTTACGCGCGAATCTGCTTTGGAAACTACGTAGGGCGATTTTTGCGACGAATCCTGAAGGCAAAATAAAAGACTGTAACCGTGATCGGTTTCATGATCGTCAGAAATAGCATGGCGAAAGACGCTAAGCATGAAATGCCCGCTAAGGTTATTGCTGGAATAATAGTTGCCGTGGACAAACCACCACTCTATGGGTGTCTGTGAATGGGGGGACTCAGATTCTATCGATACAAATGATCTATTGCTGCCAGGATGCTGAGGTTTATTTGGCGTCACAAAACGGTCCCTTTATGTTCATTTCAGTATTGTGAATATAATAACATGATCAACATCAAGGGAAAAGCAAATATTCAGCGGGCAACTTTTATGGCATGGCAGGACTAGAGTATCTGTGCCATGGTAAGTAGTTATTTGAAAAGAATTATCTCGCAGACTTTACGATGAATATGGGATCAGTAGAAAAGCAAGGCCTTGAGTAACTTGTGGGGATGTGTATAAAGCCCTTTCATGAAACTCCCATACGGTATTTCGCCCGAAATCAGCTTCCTGGTCATCTCTCCAAACCAGGGATCCAGCTTTGAAGCCCGGACAACTCTCTCCGTGCTTCTGTCAGACTCTTGGAACATCCTCCTGATTTTCCATCCGACTTTCATGTCTTCATAGATGACAGATTGTCGAACTCTCTTGTGGTATTCAGCCAGCCTTGTTTCCGAAAAATCGTTGACCTGCAGGGAATCAACCGCCACTTCCGCGGCAATCTTGGCGCTTTTCATCCCATAATAGATCCCTTCACCCGTTGCCGGGGAAGCAAACCCGGCTGCATCGCCTATGATGACGTACCCGTTGCCGTGGATCCTTGACACGATCCGAAAGTCATCCCTCCCCATGCCGCCATGAGGGAGCATCGCGCTCTGCGAGGAAAGGAAAGTTGCCCCAAGGAGTTTCTGCTTTGCGATGGGGTGCTGTGCCACAAAGCGCGCCAGTCTTTCCCTGAGGTTGATTTTCTGTTCCTTGACAACACTGAGTGGAGTTCCCAATCCTACGCTGACTATGTTGTCTTTCGGAAAAATCCATGCGTATCCAATGGGAACTATGGCGCTCCCGAGATATAGTTCGATATTATCTCCAATTCTTTCGGCGATGCATGCATTGGATAGTTCCATGTGTTGTTGGCAACACATGAAGATCGCCCGTGGGTCGCCGACGTACGTTCCCAGTTTGCGGCACAGGTTGCCCGAGCCTCCCTCTGCAATTATGGTGACCTTCGCCTTGTGCTCGCAAATCTTCGCCTGCTCTCTGCTTCTGACGCCAACAATGGCGCCATGTTCAAGCATGGGTTCAACAACTTCACTTTCTTCCCTGAACTCGGCGCCTTCATCCATCGCCATTGTGCAGAGACATTTGTCGAACTTTCCTCTCATGACGCAGGCGCCCGTTCTGTGAGGCTTGCCGAGGGTAACCGTGGCGCCTTGAGGGCTGCAGATGAAAGTGCCGCGTATTTTGCGGTCGAGACCTTCGTCGGGAATCGCGAATTCGTTAATTACCCTGTCGGATATTCCACCGGCACACGGCTTATAGTAAGTCCGGAGTTATTAATCAGGCGGGGAGGAGAGCCCTGCGGCGCTCCCCGCACCCGCCTGTTAATAACTCCGCCAAACGGTGTTGTATGTATCCTCCACAAACTGATAGAATTAA
>Ga0247841_10003465_pt1 | contig 29141 bp, 24 predicted proteins | sample LaCruzMarch2015__2_FD_192410 | JGI IMG/M metagenome (GOLD analysis project Ga0247841, IMG submission 192410) | Freshwater microbial communities from meromictic Lake La Cruz, Castile-La Mancha, Spain - LaCruzMarch2015_18m | ecosystem: Environmental > Aquatic > Freshwater > Lake | place: Spain... | reverse complement strand
TCGCCTATATCGAAATGCTTGAAATCTCATTCGTCTAACCATGTCCTTAAAACTTAACACTTAACCACTTAACACTTAAATGTATGCCACTCGCCCGCACAAAGATCACCTGCAACCTCGATATTGCTGACGGCAATGCATATCTGGATTATGTCCAGGTACCCGATGGATCCATGAACCTCACAGCCCAGTTCGCCTATTCCTCGCTCGACGCCGATGTTACCGTCTCCCTGCAGCAAAGCCTCGACGGTTCAAACTTCGATGATGTCACCGATATGGTACTCGACAAAGACGATACCTCCGCAACCCTCAACGTGATGAATGTCCTCACAACCTGGGTCCGCTTTTACGTTCAAGTCGGCGCCGCAAAAACCGGAACCATCACAGACTGCTACTTCTCCTTCAACTAATAATCAATCATTCAATCATTCAATCATTCAAAAATGGGCACCTCAACCTTCTTCAACAAAAGCCAGTGGCATACCCAGGGCACCGATACCGGGCTCGATACCGGCGGCGCCAATGCTGTTACCGCTGAAAATGTCAAATCCGCTGTCGATCTCAAACATTCAAACGCTACTGATCATGCTCAGGGTACCGATCAGGGTCTTGACACCGGCGGCACCAATGCCGTAACCGCTGCAGATGCGAAATCCGCTGTCGACCTTAAACATTCAAATAGTCTGGATCACGCAAATACCCTTGATCACTCCAACGCAGCTGATCATACCCAGGGTACCGACACAGGCCTCGACACCGGAGGTACAAATCCGGTAACGGCTGCAACCATCAAGGGTGTCACCGACCTTGTCTCTCCTGGTGCAGGCGCAAACTCTGCAATTGTCGGCACGGGTGGCGCCGGCCATCTCAATACGGCAACCGGAACAAACAATGTGGTGGGTGGCCTTGATAATACCGCTGCAGGTAATAAAAATCTGGTGGCTGGCAGTAACCAAATCTGCGGTGGACATAATAATATAGTGGCCGGTAATTCTCATAACCTGCCCGATGTTACCGAAAATTTTAATGCCGTATTCGGCGATGATCATGAAGTTACTGGTGCATGTAACCTCTTATGCGGCAAATCCAACGGTTGCAGGGGTGATTATAACCACATCGAAGGCTCAGGCAATACCACCGACTATGAGGTTGCTGGTGATATTGATTACACTCATCTTGAAGGCAAGGAAGCATTGGGAACAATGAGCAACGTACATGTCCAGGCTGCCGGAAAATTTACTGGTGGAGTGCCTGGTTCTGCACAGTATGTCAGTTTCGTTGCCAAGGGTACTACAACCGATGCCACACCTGCTGACCTGTTGCTCGATGGTGCAGCTATTGCCATGTGGGCGCAGCCTGCCATGTATGCAGTTCGTGTTATGATCATCAGTTCAAATAGTGATGTTGATTCTGGTGGACATTTTGTTTTACAAGGGATGTTTTACCGGGAACCGGGTGAAGATGTTCTTTACTACCTCGGAAATATTGCAAAAACCGTCATCAATAAAACAGCCGAAGGCTATGATGCTAATTTATCAACCGACGATACCCTTAAAACCTTAAAAATTACAGTCACCGGCCAGGCTGCAGTAACACTCCGCTGGGTGGCATTTGTCGAAATGGTCCAGGTAAGCTTTGCAGCGCCGTAACATAAAATGGTCAGGGACAAAAAAATATTTGGTCTTCCAGTTACCCAGGCAATCAGCCTGGCAACATTTATTGCCGGGGTTATCTCTGTCTGGGTACACCTCGAAATCCAGATAGCGGCCATCAATGTTGAAATAATCAACCTGAAAAAGAATGTCGAAGCACACTGTACTGAAAACCGCAAGGAGTTGGACGCTCTAAAGGTTGATATCAAATCCGACACCCGCGAAATCCTCAAAAAAATCGACGAAATCCAAGTCTATCTGCGAACCCAATAAATCACTAAATCAATCATTCAATCAATCAATCATTCTATCATTCAATTATTCAATCAATTAAATTATGAACTCAAACTTCTTTTCCCTAAACTGGCTGGATCTTGGTAAAGGTCTGCTGGTTGCCGTCATCGGCGCAATTCTCACAGCTGTTTACCAGGCTATTCAAACCGGACAGTTAACCTGGACATGGACTTTCTTTCAACCTATAGTATTAACAGGGGTTTCCGCCGGTATTGCTTACCTGATTAAAAACTTCTTCTCAAATTCGGCAGGAGAACCACTAAAGGGCGAGCAATGACCATATCCGAAAAGGGCCTTGCGCTGATCGAACATTTCGAAGGTCTTAAGGCATTTGCATATCGTTGCCCTGCAGGGGTGTGGACCATCGGGTATGGCACGACCGTTTATCCCGATGGTTCCCCGGTTAAAGAAGGCGACAGAATATCCTATAAAAAGGCCCGGGACTACCTTATGCACGATGTCAGGCAAACCGAGTACCAGGTCAACTTCATGCTGAAGGTTGCTCTGTTGCAATGCCAGTATGATGCACTGGTATCTTTCGCCTATAACGTAGGGTGCAATGCACTTAGGCAGTCATCTCTGTTAAAGTTCCTCAATGACTGCAGGACAGATATTTCCATTGAGGATACCTTCATGATGTGGAATAAATGTGCCGGTAAACCCGGTATCGATGATGATCGTGATGGTGAGATCGATGAACCCGGCGAAAAACAAATATCCCTTGGCCTGAGTAAACGGCGCAGATCCGAGGCCTGGTTATTCCTGAACAATGAAGTGAAATATTTCTAAGCCATGGCATTTACATTCGATTCATCAACGATATTCAGTGCAATAAAGCGCCCCCTTATTTGGGTTTCCATCATCCTGGCCTTGTTACTTATTGGAGCAGTAGTATTGGAGCGGGTGTTGCATGATGCTTCGAAAAACAAAATCCTCCATGCTCAGGATGCAATGATACTGTCATTCAAAAACGCCCCGATCAGGATTGATACCGTCCATGATACCATCAATTGGCCCGGAAAAATTATCATCAATCCGGTCCCTGTCACCTTATCATCCTATCAACCCATCAACTCATCAACCAACATATCAACATTTCTACCTATCAACCCTTTACCCGTTCCCCCCTACAACCTATCAAACCAGTCGCCAAATGATTCCATCCCGGAACCATCCCGGGTCTCTTTGTATGATTCTGTATTCAATCATGGCGGCATCCAGTTCCGCTGGCAGGCAAAAGGCGACCTGCGGTTCCTTTCATTCTCTGACTTCACATGGCCTAAAGAGATTATCAACATCACCCGGCAGGTTGATACCTGCATTGCCAAACCTATACCAAAACAACCTGTTTTCCGTATTGGGCCTTATGTGGGGTTAACATTAAACTCCTTTAGTAAATTCCCCAGTCTCGAAGCCGGCGCGCAGTTGGTCATCAAAGACCAACTCACTATATCAGCCGGGGGGCTCTACCTTGATAGGATCTACGGCAACGTAAGGGTGGGGTGGTTGGTTAAGTAAACCTTCTTTTCAGCAAAGATTTTAACTCGATTGTAACGATCCTTTATTGTACCACCCTGAATGCAGATTTGCTGCAGCTGCAATAAGTATTCATACAACGGATCTGTAGATACTTTACCTAGTCTATTGATTAATTGAATAGGAATACCATTCATATTGAAAACTTTACATTCTACGAACTGCTTTTCTTTATCGTAACCATCAATTACTCCATCGATGTTAAAATGTCCTTTTATAGTGCTTGATTTGTTTGGTAAAATGCTATAAATCAGGCTTGGTACATTTAGTTTTCCTGAAATAATGGAGTTGTTATGATTCAAAGAATGGAAGAGGTAAAAATGCTCATACAGTTACCATTCACTTGAAAGTGCAGCGTTACCCCGAGGAAATATCATGTTTTCAATTGTGGTTCCTGTAAATTCTTTTTTTAGTAACAGATATTATTTGGAAAGTGAAAATAAAATGTTGTATTTTGCCACTGAAAATAAACGACCTCGCGTCAAGCATCGAGGTATCACGGGAATTATTTCGATTCGCTGCAAGACGTAGAAACCTAACACATAGAAGAGATTAGATATTATTTTTTATACCATTGCATTTTAAAATTAAGGTTTCATGAAGGATGTAATAATTTATTTTCTGTCTTGTTTTTGCCTGCGTTAATTGTTTTACACAAAATGCCATGTCAAATAAAAGACACAATGGCCAGATGTATTCGCAGAATGGTCGGTTCGTTATCCATGCTGCTATTAGTGCCTGTGTGATGTCCTCTTTGTTTTTCCTGAGTTTAAAAATACTAACATGAAGTATGAATTTGAGTTTGAAGAAAACCATCTTTCCTGTACATTTGTATCGAAACAGGCATACGAAAAAGTAATTTTAGAGCTACATTGTAATTTTCAATAAATCTAAAAAGACATGAAAAAAAGAAATAAAATCTGGATTTATCCCATAATAATGGGAGTGTTTTTAATGTTCTCAAATAGTTGTAAGAATGCGTCTAACAATAACGATAGTCATACAAACGCTGGAACTGTAACAGATGTTGACGGAAATGTTTATCACACTGTTACAATAGGCACACAAGTTTGGATGTTGGAAAATCTGAAAACCACCAAATACAATGATAGCAATTCTATTCAGTTGATAACTGATAATGCAGAGTGGAATAAATTAAGTGCCCCCGGGTATTGTTGGTATAATAATGATTCTGCTAATAAAAATATTTATGGCGCTTTGTACAACTGGGTCACTGTTAATTCAGGAAAACTTGCGCCTAAGGGATGGCATATTCCTACAGATGCGGAATGGACTATTTTAACTACTTTCCTTAGTTCTACTTATTTTGCCGGAGGAAAGATGAAATCTACCGGCAATATCGAAGCTGGCACCGGTCTTTGGTATACCCCAAATAGCGGTGCAACTAATGAAAGTGGATTTACAGCTGTTCCTGCGGGCTATCGATCCAGTAATGGCTTGTTTTATGTCATTGGCCGCAGCGGCTTCTGGTGGTCTTCTTCAGAGAGAAGTGATGAGCGTAGTTTGATAGGCTATGCCTGGTACCGATATCTCGGCTTCAGCAACAGATATGCATACAGAGGTGTCTTCAAAAAGGATGCTGGGTTTTCTGTGCGTTGTATTCGAGATTAATGATCATTCATTAGAACATTAAACGACCGGAAAAGAATTACCAATCAAAATAATCATTGGATTCTTGTCATTGCTTTTGAATCGATAGTCCCTCCTATTCAATTATTAACCAGTTTTTTCCTTACACATTTGAAGTCGGCTTCATAAATCGTAATTGACTGGTAGGTCAAATCCCTTCGGGTAGGTTATTTACTCCTGACTGAATGTTGAATTTGCTTATAGAAAGCCTTTCTTTTGATTTATTATTATATGGCTCAATATCTTCCCGTTGACCCCCTGTGAAAACTATTTTTTTGTCATTCTCATCCTGATTTTTTTTACAAAATTAACATACTCATTATTAGAGAAAAAGAGTTTTGGTGAGTCCATATAAGTTTTTAATGTACTTTTGAATATCAGAAGATGTTTGGGTATCTTTAGGTTTGGTTGGGATCTTGATACACTTGTTTTTTTCTTAATAATGGCAGCTAAAATTATGAAAAAACCAAGAATGGATGAAGTAACATTGAAATTTAATGAAAATTATTTTGACCAATTTTGTCACAAAGTTCAAAAAGCCAGTACTTATTGAAAAGTTTTCAGAAGAAGAACTTGTAAAGGGATTGGAACATGGCGATGGAAAGATCATTTCTTTTCTTTACAAGCGAAACATTCCAGCGATCAGAAAAATGACCAGCCATTATCCAAATATGATTTTTGAAGCAGAAGATGTTCTCCAAGAAGGCATGACAAGAATGATCATGAATGTCCGCAGTGGGAAATTCCAGGGAAGAAGCTCCGTTCACTCCTATCTTTATAGTATATGCAGGAATATTTGCTTTAAACAGTACGCGGCAGTAACCACGATTTCAATGAACGATTGGGTTCCTGAGCTCGCCGAAGTGAACGATTCCAATTACTTTGATCTTCTTCAATTGGTTTTCGAAACTAAAGACCGGCTGGATGAAAAATGTGTCGAGATTATTGATTTACGCTTCCGCTTTAAAGATAAACAGGCAAGTACCAGCGCCGATAGTAAATTGATGGATTTTGAACAAATCGCTCTCTTGATCGGGATCAAGGGAGATAATGCACGGCAGCGATTTTCCAGATGCCTTGAAAAACTTATATCTGCCGTAAAAAACGCTCCGGGAATTGATGATTTATTAACCAGTGGTAGTTATGGAAACTGATCCGAAAGATATTGAACTGATCGAACGGTTCCTGGATAATAAACTCTCTGAGCAAGAGAGTTCCGATTTCTTTAAACGGCTTAATGAAGACAGAGAGTTTACCAAGCTGGTTGCGCTAAGAAATGCCTTGCCGGATCTACTTATGGATGCTGATAATTACCAGAAAATTCGCGAGGAAGTAAAGTCAACCCTAAACCTACAGGGGGGCAAACGGGCCTTTTTTCACAACCCGGCACAAATGGCCCTGGCAGCTGTCGTCTTGCTCTTGATTGCAACGGTGGTTATCCTTTTCGTCGCCAATGAACACGAAATATTTCCCTTTAATAAAACAGAGAACCTGGCAAGTCAGAATGATACCCTGATGATCCAGAAGAAAGGCGGTCCGGATTTTAAGGCAAGTAAAGATATCTATTACAGCCCTTTGAACGGAGCTGTTTTCAGCTCTTCGGATAAGATAATTTTCAGATGGAAACCGGCTCACGATTCTACATTTCAATTTGTGATTTTTCAAAAGGACCAGCCGGTTATTGTTTATCAAAAGAAGATGAACCCGGGTCAGGATTCAATCATGCTTCCTCCGGGAACAATCAAACCTGGAGATTACCAATGGTCAGTCGGGGATAAGAATACTAAACGGACTTTCTTTATAAAACCAACCGTCAGGTAAACCAATGACAAAGAGGACCATCATACTATCTCTTTTATCTCTGTTGACAGCAGGACTGACTACTAATGCACAGGACAAAAATTACAAGGATAGTCTCCAGCGTCAATTTCTGGAATCTCAAAAAAGCTATCAGAGAGATTTTGACGGGTTTAAAAACCAGAACGATTCAGTATTCTTATCCTATCTCAACCAAAGCTGGAAAGAATTTAAGGTGTTTAAACAGGAGAGAAAATCCAGGTCAAAGCCAGTAATTCAACCTATGGCGCCTAAGATCATTGAGAATATTGAACTCCCGAAACCATCACAGATTATTAAAGTGCAGGATTCCGACACGATAAAAAGTCAACCCGGGGAGCAACCTCCCACGTTCAACAACATTGAAACTATTTCAACTGAAATTGATTACTTCGATTTTCTTGGCCAGAAGGTGGGAATCTCAAAGTCGGAATACAAACCAGTCACAGCTACAGATACCAAGACCAGGATCATAATGTTCTTTGAAAACTACACGCAACGCGGGAACCTGAATAAAATCACCAGGGAGCTTTTTATTCTTTCAAAAGCAAAGCAGCTTAACGACTGGGGGTTTTACTATCTCCTTAGAATTGCCTCGGCTTCTGTTTTTAAAGAATTGAATGATCAGGTTCTATTCACCTGGGCCAGTTTGCAGAAATGTGGCTTTGATGTAAAGGTTGGGTTCAATAGTGAGGATATTTATTTGCTTGCGGCATTCAAAGAGAAACTTTTCGGCACTCTCTATATTAACATTTCGGGGAAAAACTACGATCTGTTGAATTTTCCTGGTCAGCCCCCCGTGACGAATGGGTTACAATCATATGAACCAGCCTATCCCGGTCAGAGGCAAGCGCTGTCAAGTTTTCTCACAACCATCCCCAGGTTCTCAAATAATCCGGAATATAAAAAGCTATACTTTGAAAAAGATACCATTACCATAGAGCTAAATATCAATCTGATTGATTTCTTTAAGGATTATCCTGACTGCGAGTTGGCAGTATACTTCAATGCTCCGGTCTCGGGAAAGGCGATGGAATGCTTTGATCGTAAACTACATTTGATGTTCTCAGGAAAATCGGAAAAAGAGAAGGTGGTAATCCTGTTGAAAATGATGCAGGAAAGTTTTCCATATAAGTCAGATGACGATCAGTTTGGCAGGGAAGACTATCTGTTTTCGGATGAATCGCTGTTCTACCCTTTCACTGATTGTGAAGACAGGTCTGTTCTCTTTTCACAGTTGATCAGCCATTATACAACACTGACTCCAATTGGACTTGAATATCCTCATCATGTTTCGGTTGCGGTAAAATTTAACGAACCGATCATGGGCGATTATATCATATTGAACAATGATAAATATTATATTTGTGATCCAACGTACCTTGGAGCTGAAATTGGGATGGCAATGGATTCAATGAAAAAATTAAAACCTATAATAATTCCTGTCATGAAAAGTATCCGATGATGAAAATAGTGCAATTGTTCATTCCATTCAATATACTACTGCTTGTGATCTTTCTTCATTTATCAGCAAGAAGTCAGAAGACATACACATCTGAAGGCAAAGCCCAGGTGCGTATCGAATCTAACATGACAATAGAACAGGCAAAAGAGAAAGCAAAGGAATTGGCGATGATCAATGCGATTGAACAGGTATTAGGGACTTATGTGGAGCAGAATACTGATATTACGATCAGCGAAGGACGCGACAAGTACAATATTATCGGGACAACCAGGGTAAAAGGTGATTGGATTAAAACAATCAGGGAAGTATACAGCGAACCGATTGATCTTCCTGAAAAAAGGGTCAACGGAACTGTCCCTGAATACTATATTTCATGCACCATTAAGGGCGAGATCAGGGAGGCCACTCCTAAAGCCAACATTGATTTTGCAACACTGAACTGTCCTGAAATACAATGCCGGCAGGTAGATTTTTATTCCGGTGAATCGCTCTATCTTTACTTTAAAAGTCCCATTGATGGATATTTGTCGGTTTTTCTGGATGACGGCGACAAGGTATTTCGTCTATTCCCATATACAAGCATGACTGGTAAAGATTACAGCGCTGGCTTTATTAAAGGCGATAAGGGATATATTTTGTTTTCAAAAAAAAGTAAAGAGCTTCCATTTGCCCCCGAGGAGTTTGAGCTATATTCCATTAGACAAGGTGTTGAATACAACAGCATCTATGTTATCTTTTCAAATGAACCCTTTGAAAAACCAATTCTGGATGATCAGACAAAAGACAATATCGGAGGGGTGGAAATGATACTGCCAAAATCACTTACCGCAAAAGAGTTTTACGCTTGGCTTGCACACAATCGATCATTATTAGCCGGGTTTATCGATGCACGAATTAAGGTAAGTATTAAACAAAAAGAATGATTTTTTGAAAATTCTTCAAAAGCATGTCACATAAAGTGAGATAAGGGTACTAACTGACAAATAAACCTAAAAAGCAATAACAATGAAAGCAATCTTAAAAATCACGGTCCTGGTCCTGGTGGCCCTTATGTTTAATAATCTGGCATTTGCACAGTCAGAAAAAGAGACAAAAAAGGAGCTTACATCTAAATCGATTAAACAAGCCAGAAAAGAAGCAAAACAACTTTCAAAGGAGGGGTTCCATGTTGCCCGTGGAGCAATGCCCATGGATAAACAGCTTGAAGATGCCTGGATGATGCAACTGACGAAGGATGAAAAGGGATTCCCCATGTATATTGTTGAAAGTGGAAATTCTGTTGCTGAAACTCAGACTGCAGCAAAAATTCAGGCTACAGAAACTGCAAAACTGGCTATAGCTGGCGCAATCTGCACTAACATTGCGGCACTTATTGAGAATAACATTGCAAACCAACAATTAAACAATGAAGAGGCTGCTTCAGTAACAAAGACTGTTGCTGCTTCAAAGAACTTAATCGCGCAGGAAATTGGCAGAACGATCCTGTTGGTTGAGATGTATCGTGCCATAGACAAAAATACGGAAGCCAACATCCGTCTTGCTTATGATTACAAAACAGCCCAGGAAATTGGTAAAAGGGTAATTCGTCAGAAACTAGAGGATGAAACTAAGATTTTGCAGGATAAACTTGATAAACTCATGGATTTAAAATAGACTTTCATGCTGAATATCATTGGTCTCGGGAGTATTTATGTGACATTAATAAATTTCCCACCTGAGGTTTATCATTAACAGAATCTTAACTTTGATGCATAAACAAAATTTTGAAAGCAAAAAAAGTAATCAATGAAACGAAAAGCACCATGGATTCCGGTCAGTATGATATTGGCAGTTTTATCTCTCACAATCATTTTCCATGCCTGTAACAAAGATTTTTCAAGGCAGCCTGCGGTTGTGACTGACAGGGTTGATAAGACCCAGGCCCAGGCGTTTGGTAAAATTGTAGATGCAGGCAGTGGGGAAATTTCTGATTATGGTTTCTGCTGGGACAGTGTATCCATCACCCCCGACCTTGGGAAAAGTAATCTAAAACTTGGGAATCGCTCAAATACAGGTACTTTCCAGGGACAACTCACAGGATTAAAGCCCTCGAAAACGTACCATCTTCGGGCATTTCTGCTCTCCGAAAAAGGGGTTATTTATGGCAAATCAGTCGATTTTATTACCCCTGATCTACCTGCCGTAGTTACTTCCGCTATTACAGAGATTGGCGAAACCTCTGCAAAATGCAAAGGATCCGTTACAACAGATGGTGGGTCGCCTGTTACTTCCCACGGGGTCTGCTTCAGCGCAACTCCACAACCTGACCTTAGCGGCAACCACACTATCGACGGTAACGGCACCGGCGAATATATCAGTTCATTAATTGGATTGACAAACAATGTAAAATACTATGTGCGGGCATATGCCACCAACCTTTATGGTACAAACTATGGCAATGAATTGACCTTTACTGCCGGTCAAAGTATTACATTGCCTGTGATTACTACTGCAGGAATTACTTCCATTACACCGTCAACAGCCCAATGTGGAGGAGAAGTTATTTCCGCGGGTGGGGCTGCTGTGACTGAAAGAGGAGTGTGCTATGGCACCAACACCCTTCCTGTTATTTCTGGCCCAAAAACATCAGATGGCAGCGGAACAGGCATTTTCGTCAGTAGTATAGCAGGGTTAACCGCCAATACCCTTTACTATGTGAGGTCTTATGCCACCAATAGCGCAGGAACGGCTTATGGGAATGAGGTTACATTTACAACATTAACAAATCCCGTTCTTCCAACGTTGACCACAACTGCCGCCACAAACATTACTCAAACCACCGCCACCAGTGGGGGAAATATTACTTCGGATGGCGGCGCTCCGGTGACTGAACGGGGCGTTTGCTGGACCACAGTTCAAAATCCAACAATTAATAATGCACACACCTCAGATGGTGCCGGTACAGGAATATTTGTAAGTCCGATATCAGGTCTAAATGCAGGGTATCAATATTATGCAAGAGCATATGCCACCAACAGCGCCGGAACGGCATATGGGAATGAGGTTATGTTTACCACACTTCCATTAAATCCTGTCCCTCCAAGTTTAACCACTAACGGAGTTATAAATATTACGCAATCCACCGCAACAAGCGGAGGAAACGTGACTTTGGATGGAGGGGCACCCGTAACAACAAGGGGGGTATGCTGGAGTACTTCTCCTAACCCTACGATCGCAAATAGCCATACCAGTGACGGAAGTGGGACGGGAAGTTTTATCAGCAATATAACCGGACTTTCATCTGGTACAAATTATTATGTTCGTGCTTATGCAATAAATAGTGTCGGAACTGCCTATGGAAATGAGGTAAGTTTTACGACATCTTCGGTAACTTTCTATATTGGGCAAAATTATGGCGGTGGAATAATTTTCTACATTGATGGTACTGGGCAGCACGGTTTAATTGCCGCCACTAGCGACCAGAGCACTGGAGCGAAGTGGGGCTGCTATGGGACTCAAATTGGTGGCACAGCCACAGTTATTGGTGCTGGACAGGCAAATACGACTGCTATTATTAATGGATGCAATACAGCAGGTATTGCGGCCAGAATCTGTGATGATCTTGTACTTAACGGATATAGTGACTGGTTTTTACCATCTTTAGACGAGCTAAACCAAATGTACTTGCACAAAAGTGTCATTGGCGGTTTTAGCAATAATGGCAATTGGAGTTCCTCCGAAATGAATGCTGACTTTGCGTATTTCCAGCAATTCGGCACAGGTGCCCAAGGCGGTAACAGCAAGGGTAACTTTAACTGTGTTCGTGCTATTCGAGCTTTCTAGTGAACCATTTAGCTCAGGTTTTCAAGGTATTACTTTAAAGATTTATTCAATGTGTGATAATTTACATCTTTTTCAAAACACTATTACCAACAAGTAAAATATAAAACATAGAATAATATGAAGATTCCTATAGATGATTTTTCGCTAATTCCCTATAATTCATGTTATAAGGACCATTTCGAAATGATTTTTTTTACTTTTTCTGATATAGAACAAGCACTTTTAAAGAAAGACTGGGAGAATAGATCATTTCAAGCTTCTTTAAGTGAATTGCGAAATGAATGGGATTCTGTGGATAAACAAACTTCGGTTGTAATTCAAAAAAAATATCATATAAAAAGAATTGCGACTATAATTCATTATGAAATATGGAAAGAACCAATTATTGTTTATAATGATAGAAAAACAATTTTAGATGGTGGGCATAGACTTTGGGCAATGTACACTCTCAAAATAACTGAAATCGATGCAATTATTATTAAAATGCCACCAGAATTAACTCATGAACAAAGGGAATCGCTTTGGAACACAATATCAAAATTAAATGGAAATTCGAAACAGGCCTTAAAATCAATGAATATTGAATTTGAAGAATAGTAATACTTCTGAGATTTGGTCTTGGAATTTTATTAAATAAAGTTCAATTAATGGCAGCGACAAAAAACACAGCAAATTAGCAATGGAATGCAAAAGGAAAGAAAGTTAATCATCAACACATAAATCCGTCACTTATAAAAAGAAAATCCGAAATAATTTATCACTATGAATATGAGAAGATTATTCACATTCGCACTTCTGATTTTATCAATAAATGCATTTGCCCAAAATCCCAAAAAAGGGATTAAAAAACTTGAAAAAAAAGAATATGCTGAAGCAAAAGTGATTTTTAATGATGTTCTGAAAGAAGAGCCGGACAATATTCTTGCTTTTTATGGTTTAGCATTACTTTATTCCAATAGGGAATATCAAGAAAAAGACTTTTTTTTGTCGATACAATTCATATTTAAAGTCGATACTTTGTTCAGTGCAGCTTCGCCAAAAGTGATCGAAAGTCTAGACAAATATATAACAAAAGATTCTATTGAATACCAAATCAATAGAATTGACAACGCCTTATATGATTATGTAAAGAGGATAAATGATCTTGAAATAACTTTAAAATTTCTTAAAGTTCATCCAGGTACAATTAACTTTGATGAAGCACAAAGATTAAGAGACGAACAAGCTTATAATTTTGCAATTTCACAAAATACTATTGCTTCTTATGAGACTTTTATACAAAAATATCCTAAAGCCATTCAAGTTTCCAAAGCACAAAAAAACATTCATAGACTTGCTTTTATGGAAGTTGTCAGTTTAAATACAATTGAAGGCTATCAGACATTTTTAACTCAATATCCTACAGCCACTGAGGCAAAAGAAGTCATGGTTGCTTTAGAAAAACTGGAATTCAACAAAGCTATTTCTTCAAAGTATCCAGTAGAATTAAGCAAGTTCCTGAATAAATATCCCAAATCAAACTTCAGAAAGCAAATTGAAGATTCGATAAGAAATGTTGCTTTAGTGCCTTATAGAAAAGGGAACATGTGGGGTTATAGCGATTTAAAAAAGAATTTGTACGTTGACCCTATTTACGACACTGCTGGTTTTTTCGAATATAATGTAGCAATTGCAAAAAAACAAGGTATTTATCTTTTAATAAATAAACTGGGTGAATCAATCAACTCTAAAACCTATGACTATTTAGACGGAAAATTTCACGATGGCCTAATGCGCTTTAAAAAAAATAAACTTTGGGGTTTTATTGATACATCAGGCGTTGAAATTGTTCCACCAAAATATTCAGCAATTTCTAATTTTGACAGTGGATTTGCAAAAGTTTACACGTTAGAAAACCTTACTAATAATTTTGTACCTTTAGGAATATATTATGAAAAGAGTGACACCTATATCGTGCATATAAAAAATAAGAATCCAAGCTTCGAAAAGTATTTCCTCGAACAAAACGTTGACCTTCAAACAACGATTAATAGAAAATGTGGTATAATTAATTTAACAGGTGAGATTGTAATTCCAACTGACTATTATGAAGTTTTTAGATTAGGTAAGAATTGGATCGCCACAAAAGGAAATAAATATAAAGAATACTACAATAGACATGGCACTGATTGGGTTGGCCCTTCACAAAATGAAAGGGATGAGTATCTAAAAAATACATACATGGAATTGGATCCTTACGAGGGGTTCTCAAATTTTGATCAATGGTTTTTATTTTCCCCATCGGGATTACTGATTAGTTCAGCATACAATCATTTTTCATTATTATCTGATGGAATGATTGCTGTAAGCAATGGAGGCGTAGTCCATTCATTAAGTGATGTGGTCAAGGGGTATTATCTAAATGGAGCCAAATGGGGATATATTGATACGACAGGTAATGAGGTGGTTCCATTAATTTATCAAAATGCAGAAATATTTGTTGACGGGCAAGCCTTGGTAAATGCATCCATATTTATTGACAAAAAAAATAAGGTCCTTGCAAAATTAACTGAAAATGAAACTGCTTTTACAACATCAAAAAGATGGGTTGTATTTGGAGGTAATCCATACGACCAGCCAATTAATTATGCTACTTTATCTGATTTTACTTTCAAAAAATTATACACAAATTTCCTTCCTCCTTCAGAAAGTTTAATGGCTGTCAATATTTCGACCATCACTTTTACAGTAGACTTTACACATTACGTAGGTGGAAAGTGGGGTTTTATAAATCAAAATGGAATTGAGGTAATACCTTTGAAATTTGATGATGCTTCATCATTCTCCGAAGGTTTAGCAGCAGTAAATGTAGGAATGACTCACGATTCAGATGGCATGACTAACATAAAACCAGGTAAATCCGGATATATCGACCATACAGGAAAAATGATCATTCCATTACAATTTGATGCAGCTGATCCGTTTTCCGAAGGATTAGCTGCAGTAAAAATTGGCATGTCTTACGATTCTGATAGTAAGTCTGAAAAATCAGGCAGCTATGGATTTATTGACAATACGGGTAAAATAGTAATACCAGCAATCTATGATTATGATTATTTAGAACAACCTGTTGAAAAATTCAAAGGTGGATATGCTATTGTTAGAAAGAATGGCAAGTTGGGTTTAATTTCAAAAAGCAACGAAATTAAAATTCCAATCGAATATGTTGAATTGACCCTATGGAAACATGGGTTTTATATTTATTCAAATGATACTCAATACCCAGTAAATAAAGGAATAATAACCATTTCAGGAAAGGTTTTACAACCTGCTAAATATTCTAATTTAGTTCTTCTTGAAGGAAATAGTGATTTTGGCAGAGTTGATGTAGATGGTAAATCCGGCTTTATTAAATATGATGGGACTGAGTATTTTGAATAATAGCATTTATTATAATTTTAACTATATTCATACCTTAATGGAAAACTCTATTTTACGTTTTTTTGCAGCAATCGACATTTTATGTTTGATTATGGTCCTTCTATCTTGTCAATCAAACAAGGAGCCTGACTTAGGACTTATTCCTGTTAAAAGTAGTGATAAATGGCAGTATATTGATAGAGAAGGAAAGATTATTATTAATCCTCAGTTTTCTTATGCTGCTGGATTCTTCGAAGGCATGGCTTTAATCCGAAATATCGCTGAATCTCCGCGATATGGTTTTATCAATGAGAACGGAATTCTAATAATCAATGCGAATTATATTCGGGCTACAAGTTTTTCAGAGGGACTAGCTTGTGTGGTTCAGGAGAATGGTGCACCAACTTATATTGATAAAAAAGGGCAAATTAAATTCATTATGAAAGATGCACAGGAAGCAGCTTGCTTTAATGAAGGATTAGCAGCTTTTTCTCAATTTGATAAGGATGGGCAGCTGTTATGTGGGTACATTGATAAAACAGGAAAAGTGAAAATTCTACCTCAATTTTATGGCATGATGAATTTTTCTGAAGGTTTAGCGGCAGTAATGGATAAAAATTCAAAATGGGGCTTTATTGATTCAACCGGAAAAGTCATTATTAACTTCCAATTTACAACAGCAGGATTGTTTAAGGATGATCTATGTGTCGTTTCAATTGATAAGAATTGGGGATACATTGATAAAACTGGAATTTATAAGATCAATCCTCAGTTTGATTCTGCATTTCCTTTCTCAGAGATAGGACTCGCCCGTGTAAAAATGAATGGGGGGAAATTCGGATTTATAGATAAATCAGGGAGAATCGTCATTAATCCGCAATTTGAGCACGCCTTGGGATTTACAAAAAGTGGCCGTGCTCCAGTTACGAACGGAAAGAAATGGGGTTATATTGATACGGAGGGTAAATTTGTCATCAATCCACAATTTGAATATGCTTCGTGTTTTTTGGGAAACATTGCATTTGTGGAATCTTATGGTAAAATCGGACTAATTGATAAAGAAGGTAGATATTTGATAAATCCACAATATGATGGAATTAATCGTGATGTCCTTCTCGGAAATGTAACTGATTATTATGTTGAATCAGATTATTTTGATGCATCAACAATTTTATCCTTTATTTTACCCTTTACGGAGTCCTTCAACTCCAATACGATTGTTAGAGACATCTTGGGAAATCTTAAGAGTTTTAAATATGACATAAGCTTCAACAGGATTGCGGTCGACACAACATTAGCAAATAAATCCAGATTCCTGCTACATTTTTTTTCAAACAAAAATATTCAGTCTAATAATTATTACCAAAAAAACCTGATTGATAGCGGAGCTCCTATTGGTAATTTTAATTTTGCAATAATATTACCTAAGCCGAAGGCAAAAGTTATATTCGAAAATTTTAAATCACAAATTTCGGCACAATCTTCCTTCACTTTAAACCAGGAAAAATCAAATGATGATCAATGTATGTTTGAATCTGATAGTCAAACATGGGTTGTTTGTCTTAGAAACGATAAAAAAGTTGATGTATACATTTCGATTAAGTCGAGGATCAAATGATGAGTGATTCTTAGTTAAAACTGACTTTCAGTGAATATCTGCTTAATAAATGACCCCGCTGCAAGCGACGGGATATCTTCGGGAATAATTTTCTATTCGCTGCAAGCAGCGGGGAACTAACCACTAAGGAGATTAGATTAAATATCTGTTGATGGTGATAAAATATCAGGTATATAAGGCTTATGTCTATTTGATAATTGAAAAACTGAACCCTTGAAACGAATTATTTTTCTCCCCTTATTTATTGCGGTATTTATGCTGCAGTTGAACAACAAGGTCAATGCACAATCGAATGCTACCATCGAAAACATAGATTTCCATATCCAGAACGATACCCTTTGGGTAACTTATGATTTGCTGTATTCCAGGCAAAACGAGCTGTTTAACATTGGAATAACAATAACCACCGCTTCGGGTAAAACGATTCAACCGGTTTCTGTTTCAGGCGATGTAGGCGACAAAGTTAATGGAGGGAAAGGGAAGAAAATCTGTTGGGATGTCAATAAAGACCGTATTGTTCTTTCAGAGAGCATCTATGTTGAGGTCAATGCCATCATTTTCGAAGTGAGACCCACTGAAATCTCGAAAATTTCTAAAGATAAATATTTCCACAGGGGGCCAGCGTTGCTTCTATCGGCTGTCGTTCCCGGCTTAGGAATCACCAAACTAAACAACGGCAAGCCATTTTGGCTCATGGCAGTTGCCTTCTATGGGGCTGCTGCAGGATCGTATCTTTATTATAATTCTGCCGACAAAACCTATGATAAATATCTGGTGTCGGAAGATGAGAATGAACGAAATAAGCTTTATTCTCAGGCTGAAAGCCAAAAAACTATTTCGACTGTACTAATTTACACAGCCGGGGCAGTATGGCTTGGAAATATGATATGGACTGCCGTTCATCCAAACAAAACAAAACCAGGCACGAAAGAAATTTCATTGGGAACACGATGGGATGAAAGTTTAAGAATAGCGCAACTATCAATAAAATACAGTTTTTAGCATTTAAAAAAGCAGGTCAATTTTAGATTTTTAATCATGAAGAAACTTCTATGGTTTTTATTTATTTTGGTGCATGGGTTGTATGCATCGGCACAACAAAAGATTAGTGGCCGTAGTGAAATGAAGGAGGTTAGAATCTATAATTTAGTGGCCACACCTAAAATCAAAGGGATTCCCGATCTAATAATCAAAGAAGAAATCTTTGAAGATCCAAACAGAAACAACCTTATTGATGGAAATGAAAATTCTATAATCCGTTTTAAAATTGAGAATATTGGAACCGGTATTGCCCAAAATGTAACGGTTAAAGTCTCTCTTAAAAACAAAATAATTCAAGGTCTTGAATTTCGGGCATCAACAATTATCGGTCAAATTAATCCTAATGAAACAAAGGATGTTGTGATCCCAATACAAGGAAAAATCGACCTGGGAATAGGTCTGGCGGAATTTAAGATTGAGGTTAAAGAGGATCGACATTTTGATGCTATTCCTTTGGAAATAAAAATCGAAACCTTTCCATTTAAACCACCCAATGTAATAATTGCGGATGCAGTGTTCAGTACGGAGAATGGAGGGAAGTTGAAATTGAATAATCCGATACAAATGAAATTTATAGTTCAGAACATCGGAAATGGTGATGCTGCAGATGTAATTGTTTCTTGTGCATTACCTAATGTGGATTGCGTGCTAACAGGCGAAACCAATAAATTCAATGTAGGCCGACTTATTAAAGGGGACAGCCGCGAACTTGAATTTCTATTTGTTGCCACCCGAAGGTATACCCCAAAAGAAATACCGATCAGGATTACGGTTACTGAAAATTTTAATAAATACGGCCATGATACTATCGTTACTGTGAACCTCGACCAGGAATTGTTGGCTCAGAGCAAAGTTGTCATTGCGGCTATTCCCTCTGCAGTCCAGCAGGTCCAAAAGATATCGCTGTCATCGGCTGTTGATAAAAATATCCCATATAATCCCGTGGTGAACAACAAAAAATATGCATTGATAATCGGAAATGAAGATTATTCAAAATATCAACCTGGGTTGCAAACCGAGATGAATGTAATGTTTGCCCGCAATGATGCCACGGTATTCAGAGATTATGTAACCCGGGTACTGGGTTTCCCGGGAGAGAATGTTTACCTACTTCAGGATGCCACTACCGGAGAGATGAATCAAAAGTTGGAACTTATTAGCAAACTTGTTACGAAAACCGGAACGGATGCCGAACTTCTATTTTATTATGCCGGCCACGGATTACCGGATGAAACCACACATACACCCTATTTAATCCCCGTGGATGTCAGTGGAACTAACATCTCTTTAGGAATCAAACTTTCAGATATTTACAAGAAATTCAGTGAAACAGGATGTAAACGGATTACAGTATTTCTTGATGCCTGTTTTACCGGAGGAGGACGTGAATCTGGCTTGATTGCGTCCAGGAGCATCCGCGTAAAACCTTCTGAAGAGAATATTTCCGGCAACATGGTCGTATTTTCGGCAACCAAAGGTGATCAATCCGCCATGCCCTATAAAAGTGAGAAGCATGGGTTATTTACCTACTATTTGCTGAAAAAGCTTCAGGAAAGCAAGGGGAATATTACTTATGGTGACCTGGCTGACTACCTGTCCAAAACTGTTTCTATTATTTCATTAAAGATCAACCAAAAAGAACAGGATCCGGATGTGAGCGTGAGTGTGGAGGTTAAAGCAGTTTGGCAGGGATGGAAGTTAAATAATTGAGAATTATGAAAACATAAAGATTAAATATTTCTTTAACTTATCGCTTTTGAAAACGATTGTTGAATAATGAGGAAAGTCCAGACAAATTGTTTTCGATAATTTAGTGTCGACAACAATAATCAGACTCACCGTAAAACAAACTTAGTAAAAGTAAAATTAGAATCCTATTATGGACAGAATAACCAAATCACTTTTAGACGAATTTGTAACACAAGAAGGACTTGAGAACTTATCAGAAGAAACCGCTTTTGAACATTTCACAGGCTATTTAGTTACATCAAGACATTATACCGAAAGTTTTTCATCGGAAGACATTCATGTTGGTGCTGGCGGTGATTGCGGCATTGATAGCATCTCAATAATTGTTAATGGCTGTTTAGTAACTGACCCTGATGAAATAGAGGATTTAGCTAACACGAATGGCTATATTGACGCAACTTTTATTTTTAACCAAGCTGAAAGGTCAAGCAGTTTTGATACTTCAAAAATTGGCCAATTCAGTTTTGGCATCACTGATTTCCTTTCTACAACTCCTGCATTACCACAAAATGATGAGGTTAAAATTAAATGCAGAATTGTCAATGAAATATTTTCACGAAGCAGCCGATTTAAGAAAGGCAACCCTCAATGTTATTTGTACTATGCTACAACCGGAAAGTGGACAGGTGATGCTAATTTGACTGCACGTAGGGCAGCAGTTAAATCTGACTTACAAAACCTCACCTTGTTTAGGCGAGTTGATTTTGAATTTGTAGATGCGGAAAAAATTCAAACTCTATTTCGCGAAACAAAAAATGCTATATCTACAGAAATAAATTTTTCTGAAAGAACAGTATTACCAGATTTGCCTGGCATCGAACAAGCATATCTAGGCTTATTGAGTTCAACTGAATATTTAAAGCTAATCCAAAATTCTAATGAAGAAGTCATTACTTCAATATTTTATGACAATGTTCGGCATTGGCAAGAATGGAATCCTGTTAACAAAGAAATTAAAGACACACTAGAAAATGCAACTCAAAAAATATATTTCCCTCTGCTTAACAATGGAGTTACAATTATTGCAAAACGCATCATACCTACAGGAAATAAATTTGTAATCGAGGATTATCAAATTGTGAATGGTTGTCAGACCAGCTATGTCATTCATGAAAGCCGTCAACATTTAACGAATGAAGTTCTTATACCTGTTAGGTTAATTGCAACTGATAACTCAGAGATAAAAAATTCAATAATAAAAGCGACAAACAGACAAACTCAAGTAACTGAAGAACAACTTTTCGCGTTGTCAGATTTTCCAAAAAAATTAGAAAATTTTTTCCCAACCTTTGATGGTGTAAAGAAATTATTTTATGAAAGACGGTCCAGACAATTCAACTCCGAAGAAGGAGTTGAAAAGGTGAGAGTAATCACAATGACAACACTTATCAGGGCTTATGCTTCTTTATTTTTAGGATTCCCTCATCGAACTACACGTAATTATAAAGCTCTATTAAAATCAGTGGGTGGTGAAATTTTCAATAAAGAACATCGGCTTGAAATGTATTATGTTTCAGCATATGCGCATTATAAGTTGGAGTATTTATTTAGAAGTGGTGTAATTGAACCAGCTCTAAAACCTGCTCGTTACCATTTGCTTTATTTATTCCGTCTTTTGACGAATAACACTCCGTTGCCAAGACCAAACTCACATGATATGGCAAAATATTGCGATACGCTTACTGAAGTTCTTTGGGATGATAATTTAGTTCGTCAAAGATTTTTGGAGTCAGTTGCAATTGTTCTAGCGGTTTCAGCAAATAACTTACATCGTGACAATATACGAACAGAACCATTCACTGAATTAATAAAACAAGCAGTTGAAGCAAGGGCGACACGATAAAAAATTCTATAATTCCAGGTTCCTCAAAACTCAATAATGCCTAATTTATTAGCTATAAACATAAACTAAACGTCCAACATTAATAGTCATAATGACCTTCCAAAAAATCCTCGATAAATACCGTAAATACTCATTCTCCGAACGTGATAAAGGTGATCGCTTTGAACGGCTGATGCAGGCATACCTGCAAACTGATCCCAAATATGCATATTTATTCAAAAGGGTTTGGCTATGGAAGGATTTCCCGGGTAGAAAGGATTTTGGAGGCCAGGATACCGGCATCGATCTGGTCGCATTCACGCAGGATGGCGATTACTGGGCTGTTCAGTGTAAATGTTTCCTGGAAGATACCTACCTGGATAAACCCGCGGTTGATTCATTTCTTTCCACCTCCAGCAGGGAATTCAAAGACGAGAACTTTCAAACAGTTAGTTTCTCCCACCGGCTTTGGATTTCCACCACCAATAAATGGGGATCCAATGCCTCCGAAGCAATCCGTAACCAGAATCCTCCTGTTTCCAGAATCAACTTGTATGATCTTCAGGAAGCCCCGGTCGATTGGGAAAAACTTGAACAAGGTATCACAGGTGATCCTTCAAGAACACCAAAAAAAGAACTCCGCCCGCATCAATTGAAAGCATTGGAATTGACACATAGGTATTATAAAGAATTTGACCGGGGCAAATTAATTATGGCTTGTGGTACCGGCAAAACCTTTGTATCGCTTCGAATTGCCGAGAAAGAGACAGATGGGAAAGGACTGGTATTGTTTTTGGTCCCTTCCATCTCCCTTCTTGGGCAAACCCTGCGGGAGTGGTCGGCCGACGCCCGTGAACCCATCAATGCCATCTGTATTTGCTCTGATCCCGAAGTATCCCGGAAGAAATCCAAAAATGAAGATTCCAACAGTTTCAGTATTATCGATCTGGCGCTGCCGGCCTCTACCGATATGCATAGCATTGTAAGTCAATTCAGCCATATCCGGGCCACCGGCAAGGAGGGAATGACTGTGGTGTTTTCTACATACCAATCCATTGAGGTAATTGCGCGGGCACAAAATGAATTGATGAAACTTGACAAATCTGCTAACCCATTCGGGATCTTCGATCTGATCGTATGCGATGAAGCGCACCGGACCACCGGGGTAACACTTTCTCAGGAAGACTCTTCGGCCTTTATTAAAGTGCATGACAATAGTTTTATTCAGGCCCGCAAAAGACTTTACATGACGGCCACACCCCGGCTGTACAGCGATGACGCCAAGGGGAAGGCTGCACAGGCCGATGCCATCCTCTGTTCGATGGACGATATTCCCATTTATGGTGAAGAAATTTATCGCATTGGATTTGGGGAAGCTGTGGAACGCGATCTACTTTCCGACTACAAAGTGTTGATCCTTACCCTGAGTGATAAGGATGTCCCCTTGTCGGTTCAAAAGATGATTGCCAATCCCGACAATGAAATCAATTCCGATGATGCTTCCAAACTGATTGGCTGCATCAATGCATTATCAAAACAAATCCTGGGCGACGCCGATGTGATTAAAAATACCGATCCTGAACCAATGCGCAGGGCAGTTGCTTTCTGCCAGAGTATTGCGATCTCTAAAAAAATAACCGGAATTTTTAACACGACTACTGATGTCTATCTAAAGGCGCTGCCCGAGGATAAGCAAGAACAAATGGTCTCGGTAGCCTCCCGCCATATCGACGGTACAATGTCTGCCCCTGAACGAGACGATAAATTGGGATGGCTCAAGGAGACAACCGAAGATTCCCGCGAATGCCGTGTACTGACCAATGTTCGATGTCTCAGCGAGGGTGTTGATGTGCCATCGCTCGATGCGGTGATGTTTCTTTCCGCGCGCAACTCACAGGTTGATGTTGTACAATCTGTCGGTCGGGTCATGCGGAAATCACCCGGCAAGAAATACGGGTATATAATAATACCTGTCGTTGTGCCCTCTGATGTGGAGGCCGACAAAGCCCTCGATGACAATGAACGTTACAAAGTTGTCTGGACAGTGTTGAATGCGCTCCGTGCCCATGATGACCGCTTTAACGCCACCGTGAATAAGATTGAACTCAACCGGCATCGTCCTGAACAGATTTTGGTTGGAAGACCGGAATATTCTTTTGATGGCGAAGCATCTATTGCCGCCGAACCTGATGCCGCCTATGGGAAAGGCGCTGAATTGAGCGCGCAATTAGCCATGCAGTTTGAACAGCTCCGCAGCGTCGTCTTTGCCCGCATGGTGCAGAAGGTAGGCGACCGCCGGTATTGGGAGCAATGGGCACGAAATGTAGCTAAAATTGCCGAACGCCAGGTTGAACGCATCAACCGCCTCATAAATAAAGAGAGCGAACATCAACAGGCCTTTGCTGAATTTTTAAACGGGCTGCAAAAAAATATCAACCCGGCAATTACTCCACAGGAAGCCGTTGAAATGCTTTCCCAGCACATCATCACCAAACCTGTTTTTGAAGCCCTGTTCGAAGGATATTCGTTCGTGAAGAACAACCCCATCTCGGTTTCCATGCAAACCATGCTGGATTTGCTGGAAGATGATCATGCTGGTGTAGAGACGCAGCATGCTGCGTCTCTGAATATGGATAAATTCTATCAATCCGTTCGGATGCGGGCCGAAGGCATCGACAATGCAGAAGGTAAACAACGCATCATCATTGAATTGTACGATAAGTTCTTTAAGACTGCCTTCCCAAAAATGGTGGAAAAACTTGGAATTGTTTACACCCCGGTCGAAGTAGTCGATTTTATCATCCATTCAGTAAATGATATCTTGCAGAAAGAATTTGGCCGGAACCTCACCGATGAAAACATCCACATTCTCGACCCATTTACTGGTACCGGCACCTTCATAACCCGACTGCTTCAAAGCGGATTGATCGATAAAAAAGATATTGAGCGAAAGTACACCCAGGAAATCCATGCCAACGAAATTGTCTTGTTGGCCTATTACATTGCCGCCATCAACATCGAAAATGCCTATCACGATGCATTAGGCTCTGAGGCCTATCAAGCCTTCGACGGAATTTGTCTCACCGACACCTTTCAATTGGGCGAAACAGACGAAAGCGAGAAAATGTTCTCCGAAATGTTTCCACAGAACTCTGCCCGCGTAGCTGCCCAAAAGAAAGCGCCTTTGCGGGTGATCATCGGGAATCCACCATATTCGGTAGGCCAGAAATCCGCTAATGACAATGCCCAAAATCAAAGCTATCAGAAATTAGATGGTCGTATTGCTTCAACCTTTGCTGCCGCAACAGATGCCACCAACAAAAACTCATTATATAATTCTTACATCAAGGCATTTAGGTGGAGCTCCGATAGACTTGACAACAAACATGGTGGAATTATATGTTTTGTAACGGACGGTGGATGGATTGACAATAATTCACATGAAGGTTTTAGAAAATGTCTTGAGCAAGAATTTTCCGCCATATATGTCTTCAATTTAAGAGGAAACGCAAGAACACAAGGGGAAATCAGAAGAAAAGAAGCTGGCAACGTATTTGGAGGTGGTTCCCGCACCCCTATTACTATTACCCTTTTGGTTAAAAACCCGGAAAAATCAACAAGCAAAGCCACCATTTATCATCATGACATTGGCGATTATCTATCACGGGAAGAAAAACTTAAAATCATTAGTGGGTTCCATTCGGTCAGCAATACTAAAATGCTATGGCAAATAATTCAACCCAATGAGCATGGAGATTGGCTGAATCTACGGAATGATTTGTTTGGGTCGTTTATTCCGATTGGAGATAAGGATGATAAGTTAAATAATGCTTTTTTCATCCCATTTTACAGCAGAGGTCTCGCCACAGCCCGTGATGCTTGGTGCTATAATTCTTCAAGTGATACTTTGATAACAAACATCAAAGATTTTATTGAATTCTATAATCAGCAACGAATAGATTTTATTAAAAAACAAAATACTAGCCAAAACTTAAAATTAGAAGAATTTGTAAATTTTGATTCAAAAAGAGTTACTTGGAATCGTGGGCTAAAAAATGATTTGCAACGAAACAAGGAAATTATTTTTCATAACGAATCAGTTTTCAAAGGGATGTACAGGCCATTCTTCAAACAAAACGTTTATTTCTCTAAAGAATTAAACGACATGGTCTATCAACTTCCAAAACTTTTTCCTACTCTTGATTCCAAAAATTCAATCATTTGTGTTTCTGGTACAACCAATAACTTTTCAGTGATAATCGCCAATGTTCTCCCAGATCTTCACTTTAATGGAGATACACAATGCTTCCCACTCTACCATTACGAAGAACGCCAAAAATCAAGCCCAACCCTTTTTGATGATGCCAATGAAAGCGAATACATCCGCAGAGATGGCGTTTCTGATTTCATCCTGGAACGGGCGCATAAAATGTTCGGAAACCGGGTTAGTAAGGAGGACATCTTTTACTTCGTCTATGGCATCCTGCACAGTCCGGAATACCGCACCCGGTTTGCGAATGATCTGAAGAAAATGCTGCCGCGAATTCCATTGGTAGAGGAACCAAACGATTTCTGGAAATTCAGCAAGTCCGGCCGGGCATTGGCAGATCTACATATCAACTATGAGAAGGTAGCGCCTTATGAAGGAGTGACGGTAAAAGGCGCCGAAACCAATTTTTTCCGAGTTGAAAAGATGCGTTTCCCCGCGAAAGACCGGAAAGATACCATCCTGTACAACAGCAAGATCACGATCGAAAATATCCCGGCAAAAGCCTACGAATATGTAGTAAACGGCAAAAGCGCCATCGAATGGATCATGGAGCGTTACCAGGTAACCATCCACAAAGAAAGCGGCATCAAAAACGATCCGAACGATTGGGCTGAGGAAGTGGGGAATCCAAGGTATATCCTTGATTTGCTGCTAAGCATCATCAATCTGAGCCTGAAAATGGTCGAGATTGTGGATGCATTGCCAAAGCTGAAATTTGAATGAATATTTTTAATTTCGTCAGCCTGATTTATCAACTATTTGATTCTGAAAACAACAATCACAAACGAAATTGGATTTTTTCGATCAGGCAACATAAAATAGAACAACTATGGCGCTCCCCATCAACATAAAAGAATTGGTTCACGGCAAAGTAGTGGAATGGGAACGACTGGAATTTAAGGCCGGTTGGAATCCCGAGGAGATCCTGCATTCAATTTGCGCTTTTGCCAACGATATAAACAATTGGGGCGGAGGCTATATCATTGTAGGTATCGAAACAATGAACGGAGTCCCACAGATTCCGCCCAAGGGCATTCCGCTTGCCACGATCGATGGTATCCAGGGCGAGTTGATAAACATCTGTTATAAAATTCAACCCAACTATCTGCCAATTAGCCAGCCATATATAATTGACGAACAGTATATTCTTGTAATATGGGCCCCTGCCGGTGATATGCGACCCTATTCAGGTCCTTCTACATTGGGAAATGATGCCCGACGGCAACAATATATCCGGGCTGGTTCCCGCAGTATTGTAGCACAGGGAGCCAATAATACACGGCTTATTGAACTCACGGCAAAGGTTCCTTTCGACGATCGGATCAATCAGCTGGCACAACTTAACGATTTGGATTTGGGTCTGATCCGTGAATTTTTACAGGAAGTCGGGAGTGAATTGTTTGATGAAAGCGTAAATATTCCCTTCCCTGAACTATGTCGCCAGATGCAAATTGCCCGTGGACCTGTTGAGTATCTGCGGCCTGTAAATGCAGGTCTTATGTTTTTCAACCGCGAACCACATAAGTTCTTTAACCGCGCCTGGATCGAACTGGCCATTCATCCCGATGATACCGGCCGGAATTTCACAACCGAAACCTTTAAAGGCCCGTTGAATCATCAAATCCGCAACTGTCTGGCGTATTTGAAAAACAATGTAATCCGCACAGAAGTCCGGAAGATTACCGGCCAGGCCGAAAGTGTAACGATCAGCAATTATCCTTTCAATGCATTGGAAGAAGTACTCAGCAACTCAGTATACCATAAAAGTTATGCCGATGAAGCCCCGATCGAAATACAAGTATTCCCCGATAAAATTACCGTGCTGAGTTATCCGGGTCCCATGCCGCCAATTACCAATATTGATTTGCAGCAACGCAGGGTTGTGTCACGTGCTTACCGTAACCGCCGTATTGGTGATTTCCTCAAAGAACTTGACCTTACCGAAGGTAAATCAACCGGATTTCCGATTATTCGTGATACCATGGCCGCCAACGGCAATCCTGAACCGGTATTCTATACCGACAAAGATCAGATCCTCTTTATGGTCACCTTACCCTGTCATCCCGAATTGCAGGGGACTAAGCCAGTAACTAGGTTATTAACTATGACAGGGACTAAACTAACCATGGAAGTTCTTGAGCAAATATTTAATAAAGGTGTTGATTTACAGTCACTAAGTGATCTATTAGATATTGATATCAGTGAATTTAGAAACGTAATAAGGGATAGGTTAAGTACCAGAGAACTAACTAAGTCATTAACTAAGTCACTAACTAAGATACCCGGCATTATAGATTATTTGGAAAAGGAGAGATCAAGAATTGAGTTATTTGGATTTCTTGGATTAGAAAATCAAACTTTGAACTTCAACAACAACATAAAGCCATTAATTGATTATGGTCTTATTGAAATGACTTTACCAAATAAACCTAAAAGTCGCTATCAGAAATATCGGCTTACCGAAAAAGGGAAAAAACTGCTAAAACAATGACCCTAAGGGTGATGGTTTTTATGGCTTCCGCTGTAAGCATTCTTGGCAAATGATTATTTCACCTTCGCTTTAACCTCCCCCGCAAACTCCTTTGCCGGCTTAAACGCCGGAATAAAATGACCAGGAATCTTCACACTGGTTCCCTTTGTAATGTTCCTGCCGGTCTTCTCAGCCCGTTTTTTTAGCAGAAACGTCCCAAATTCGCGCAGGTAAATGTTTTCACCCTTCACCATATTCTGTTTGATACTTTCCATAATGGCCTCAACAGCCACGGTGACAGTAGGTTTCTCAATGCCCGTCTGGGCAACAATTTGATTAATGATGTCGGATTTGGTCATAATTGTGGATATTAATTACGTAAACAAGTGGTGTAAGCGGTAATTACAAATGCAGATTTTCGGTAAATAAGAATGCAAGTAAATCTGCATCGTTAATTTCCGATTTGCAAAGAAACAAAATAATAAAGAACGATAATTTTAACGATTGTTTTTTGTTA
>Ga0247841_10003464_pt1 | contig 29147 bp, 26 predicted proteins | sample LaCruzMarch2015__2_FD_192410 | JGI IMG/M metagenome (GOLD analysis project Ga0247841, IMG submission 192410) | Freshwater microbial communities from meromictic Lake La Cruz, Castile-La Mancha, Spain - LaCruzMarch2015_18m | ecosystem: Environmental > Aquatic > Freshwater > Lake | place: Spain... | reverse complement strand
GAAATCTCCGAGGCTTGGGAAACCTCCAAAGCTTACCTCAACCCCACACTCCTCAAATAACCAGCACCACTCTCAACCAATCACATCACCCAATTTAACTTTTACAGAAAAACTGTTGCTTAACCCATCATTGAAGGAATCTACGGGCTGGTGCTCGGGGTGAAACTCCGCGGCAAAAATCCGGCCTGGGGCTGGGTGGCGCTCAATGGCGTGGCCGCGTTGGTGCTGGGGGCGATGCTTATCGCGCAATTTCCGGCCAGTGCGGTGTGGGCGATCGGACTGCTCTTCGGGATCAATTGTCTCTTCAACGGGTTTTCGTTGATCATGTTCGGCACGGCTTTGCCGCGGGCGCAGGAAGCGTAGGGGCTGGAGTGCGGGTTGAGTTTTAGGTAGGGACGAGCGGCTCGCTCGTCCGGATCTTTTCGGGCGGGCCCGTGGGCCGCGTGCCCCTACCTTGGGTAGAAAGTGGCACGGGCATTCGCCCGTGATGACTGGTCATCATCGGCAAGATGTCGATGCCACAGGAGGAGGTGGATCGCGCTGTCCCGGCGCGATGGGGGAAAGGGAACAAGCGGCGGTTGCCGAAGAACGAGGAAAGAGGCACAGGTAGGGGGAGGAAAGCCCGGGGGTGTCTGCTGCGGAATTTTATTCCCCGCCTCGTGGCGGGCTTCCATGCTGGTTGGACGTGATGTTGCGGGTATTTTTTCGAATTTTGCTTTGTCTGCCCGTGTTGGCCGGAGCCGCCGGCTGTGCGGCGGTGCAGATGCGGATATTGCCGGAGCAGAGGCTGGAAGATCGGCAGTTGCGGCGGGCGGGGATGGCGCGGGAATTGCCGGCCTGGCGGGTGTTGGCGCGGAGGGGGTCGGCGTCGGAGCAGATGCGACAATTGATGGAGGTGGCACGGGGGGCTTGGCCGGGGGTGCTGCGGGGAAATGACGGGGAGGCGTTGGTTTATCGCGCGGCGCTGCGGCGGATGATGCGCTTGCTGGAGCAGAACGACTGGTCGGTGCCGGGTGGTCTCGAGGTGGTGCGGAGCGGTCGCGGTGTGCTCAATCCGGGGTCGGCGGAGTCTATTGTGCCGGCCGATCAGGTGGAGATCGGGGGTGTGCTGCGGCGGGCGATGCAGGAGGGATTGGGCTTGCCGTGCGTGGCGTGGTTCCGGGCCGACGCGGAATTTCTGCGCGGGCAACCGGGCGTGCCGCCGGCCGGGATGGCGATTCCGGTCACGGCATTGCTGACCTTTGATCGTGCGGGGGCGGCACACTGGCGGTTGGTGCGGACGTTGCAGCAGGATTGTTGGCCGGTGGCGGGGCGGGAGCGGCAATTGGCGGCGGATTTTTCCGCGCCGCTGGCGATGATGATTGCCAAGGGAAGGAATCGTTCGCTGGACGTCGTGTCCTTGTTTCGTCCCGTGGAGCAGTCGTATCGCTCGGGCTTGTATCAGCTGCAGCCCTTCGATCCGGACAAGACGCCGGTGGTGTTCGTGCACGGGCTGATGTCGCGTCCGGAGACGTGGCGTATCGCGGTGAACGAGTTGCTGGCGGACCCGGAGATCCGCCGCAACTACCAGTTCTGGTTCTTCCATTATCCGACGGGTTGGCCGGTGTGGAAATCGGCGGCTATGTTGCGGGCGGAGTTGGATCGTTTCAATCGCGAGCTCGCGCCGCAGGTGACGACCCGGGCGCAGCGTGCGCGGTTGCGGAGCAAGGTGCTGGTCGGGCACAGCATGGGCGGGTTGATCTCGAGCTTGCAGGTGAGGGAGGGAGGCGAGGCGCTTTGGCGGAGATTTTCGAGGGTGCCTTTGGCCGAGACGCCGGTCAGTGCGGCAGCGCGGCAGCGGATCGAGGAGATGCTGGTCTTTTCGCCGCGGACGGATGTGGCGCGGGTGGTTTTTGCGGGGGTGCCTCACCGGGGCAGTCCGTTGGCCCTGCGGGCCGGTGCGCGGTTTTTTGCGGCACAGGTGCGCTTTGCTTTGCCGGAGATCCAACTTTACCGCGCACTATTGCTTTCGAAAGCACACGAGGAATTGCGGCGGGATTTGGAGGAACCGGCGAACAGCATCCGTTTTCTGCGCGAGAACTCACCATTCCTCGAAGCCATCCTCGCGGCGCCGCGGGATCCGCGGGTGAAGCTGCATTCGATCATCGGCGACCGCGGGCGGAACGATGCGCCGGAGGGCGGTGACGGCATAGTGCCCTTCCGCAGCGCGCATTTTCCCGGGGCGGAGAGCGAGAAGATCGTGCCGTCCGGGCACGATGTGCATCAGCATCCGGCGGGAGTGCGGGAGTTGGCGCGCATTTTGCGGGAGCAGCTCATTCGTTCACACTGAAGGAGGGGAGGGGGCAAGGGCGGAGCTTCTCCGGATTTCCTGCTCGCGTCAGCGGTTTCGATGGGGTCAATGTGTACTCATGCAATTCCTGCGTAACTCCCGAGTGAATTCTGCTGCTGTGGCGGCAGTTCTTTTTTTTGCGATATCTCCGCTGGCCGAGGCGCGAACCCCGAAGTGGGAATATTTGGTAATTAGTGGCGGATTGAAGAACCGCGATCTTGAGCAAATGCTTAATGCGCGCGGGGTGGAGGGATGGGAGTTGGTGGGATTTACGCGGAAGGATGTGGCGGTATTCAAGCGAGTGGTGAGGTGAAAAGGAGAGGGCAGGGCTGAGTCTGAGGCTTGAGTTTGCGGTCGGAGGTGGAACCTGTTTAGGAGGCACGGCCGTCCCGGCGCGATGCGGACTATTGCGGCGCGGGGAGCGATAGCGGGGTGCCGGGGAGCATTTGCACTTGGCGGTCGTGGCGGGGGAGGCGGATGGTGATTTTCAGGCCGTTGCCGGGGTCGCTTTCAATGACGACTTCGCCGCCGTGGGCGCGGACGATGCGTTGGGTGATCATGAGGCCGAGACCGCTGCCGCTTTGCTTCGTGGTGAAGTAGGGTTCGAAGATGCGGGCCATGGCTTCTTGGGTCATACCGCCGCCGGTGTCGGCAAATCTGATGTTGATCCATTCGCTGTCGGCACCCGTGCGGATTTTGAGGAGGCCGCCCTGCTTCATGGCTTCGCTCGAGTTTTTGACGATGTTGTAGAATGCCTGTTTCAGTTGGTCCTGGTCGACCTCGAGAATGGGGAGTCCGGGGGTGAGGTCGAGTTCGAGGAGGATGTTGCGGGACTTGAGTTCGGGTCCGAGGAATTCGGCGGCGTCGCGGACGAGGGAGTTGAGGTCGTGCGGGGTGCGTTGCAGCGGGGCGGGGCGGATGGCGCGGAGGAATTGGGTGACGATGGTGTCGAGGCGTTTGATTTCTTCCTGAGCGACTTCGAGCGGGTGAAGAAGGGTGTTCTGTTGTTCTGCGGGGAGTTTGCGCAGGCGGCGTTCGAGGAGTTGGAGGTGGATGGTGAGGGAGTTGAGGGGGTTGCCGATTTCGTGGGCCACGCCGGCGGCGAGGAGTTGGAGGGCGGCGATGCGTTCGCTTTCCAGCGTTTCCTGCGCGGCGCGGTGACGCTCGGTGAAGTCGCGCATGATGAGGGCGTAACCGGCATGCTGGCGGTGTCCGGGTTTGTCGTCGTCCTCGGCGAGAAGCGGAACGACATAAAAATTGAGGACGCGGTGGGCGGGGTGGAAGACTTCGATGTCACGGGTGACCACTTCGCGGCCTTGGGCCAGTTCTTTCCAACGCAGGCCGCTGATGTTCTCGGCGAGCGGACGGCCGAGCGCGGCGGCTGGGTCGAGGCCGAAGAGGAGTCCGGCGGCATCGTTCATGTAGATGACCGTGCCGGCGGTGTCGGTGACGATGACGCCTTCGCGGATGGCGTTGAAAATGGTCTCGAGGAAGCGTTTGTCGCGGGCCAACTCGACAAAGAAAGCTTCGACGTCTTCCGGCTGGATGCGGCGGAGGCGGGCGAGGAGTTTGTCGAGGAAGGCGCGTTTCATTTTTGAGGCAGCGGCCCGGTCGCCGCGGCGACCGGGCCCTAACGGGGGAGGGGTTAGCGGATTTCGAGGTCGATGTTCAGCAGTGCGGCGAGTTCGTCGACGCGTCGGGCGAAGAGTTGGAGGGCTGCCTCGACGGGCGTGGGGGAGGTCATGTCGACGCCAGCGAGTTTCAAGGTGTCGATGGGATCTTGCCGGCCGCCGGACTGGAGGAAGGCGAGATAGCGGGAAGGGTCGCCGGTTTCGAGGACTTGCCGGGAGAGGGCGATGGCGGCGCTCATGCCGGTGGCGTATTGGTAAACGTAGAACGAGCTGTAGAAATGCGGGATGCGCAGGCACTCGAGGTCGAGTTGCGGGTCGAGGGTGAAGTCGGGTCCGAAATAGGTGACCAGCAGTTGGTGGTAAATGGTGGTGAGGGTGTCGAGGGTGAGGGCATCGCCGGCTTCCTGGCGTTCGTGGATAATTTTTTCGAACTCGGCGAACATGGTCTGCCGGTAGATGGTGCCGCGGAGGTCGTCGATCTGGCGGTTGAGTAGATACGCTTTCATGCGCGGATCGTCCGTCTGCGCAAGGAGGTGGTGGGTGAGGAGTTCTTCGTTGAAGGTCGAGGCGACCTCGGCGAGGAAGATCGGGTAGTGGTGGTTCTGGAAGGTCTGCTCGCGCTGGGCATACCAGGTGTGCATGGAGTGTCCGGCCTCGTGCGCGAGGGTGAACATGTCGGCAAAGACATCCGGTTTGTAATTCATGAGGATGTAAGGCGGGCAGCCGTAGCATCCGCTGGAAAAGGCGCCGCTGCGTTTGCCTTTCGACTCGTAGCGGTCGCACCAGCGTCCGCGCAGTCCGGCTTCGAGTTCGCGTGTGTATTCTTCGCCCAGCGGGGCGGTGGCCGCGATGGTCCGGTCGATGGCCTCGTCGAAGGAGAGCTGCGTGGTGATTTGGGCGACGAGGGGAACGTAGGTGTCGTAGTGGTGGACCTCGGCGAGACCGAGGGCGCGGCGGCGGAGTTCGTAGTAACGGTGGAGGGGCGCGAGGTTGGAGCGGACGGTTGAGACGAGGTTGGTGTAGACGTCGGTGGGGATGTTGTGGCGGAAGAGGGCGGCGTCGAGGGCGGACGGATAATGGCGGGCTTTGGCTTGGAAGACGTCGGTGCGGACCGAGCTGGCCAGGGTGCTGGCCAGGGTGAATTTGTGGTCGCTGAATTCCTCGTAGAATTGATGGAAGGCGCGGCGGCGGAGGTCGTGGTCGGGTTTGACCAGGAAGGAACTGAAGCTGCTTTGGCTCAACTCGACTTGGCGGCCGGCGCTGTCGGTGATGAGGCCGAACTTGAGGTCGACATTGGTCAGTTGGGAGAAGGTGTCCTCGTGTCCGGCCAGCGCTTGCGAGCTCATGGCGAGGAGGCGTTCCTCGTTTTCGTTGAGCGTGTGCGGTTGGAAGCGGCGGAGACGTTCGAGCACGCGGCGCCAGGGGGCGAGTGCGGCGGCGGCGGTGAGCGCGGCGAATTCCGCATCCGGGACCGCCATCAACTCGGGGCTGAGGAACGAGCATTGCTCCACGATGTCGGTGTGGAGATTTTGCAGGCGGGCTTCGCGTTCGAGGAAGACGGGGTCGGAGGCGTTTTCGCTGACCCGCAGGCTGGCGTAGGTGCCGAGGCGTTCGAGCGGTTGATCGATGCTCTTTTCGAATTCGAGCGCGGCGAGGAGGGTGGCGGGGGATTCGGCGAGCCGTCCGCGGAATTGTGTGATCTGCGGGTAGCGTTGCTGGAGCGCGGTGAAATCGGACTCCCATGCGGAGTCATCGGGATAGACATGCGCGAGATCCCAGCGGTCGGACTCGGGGATTTCCTGGCGGGTGGGGACGCGGGAGATGGCGGGGGCTTCGGTCGAGTGGAACAACATGGTGGTGGATTTTGGGCGGGTCAGAATTCGGAGCAATTGAAAACGATGCGGTAGCCGCAGGTGGTGCTGCGGCAGACCACTTTGCATTTTTCGGAAATGAGGGCCGCGCCGCAGACGGGGCAGACGGTGTCCGGGTTGTCGTTCTGCGAGGTTGCCGGGGCGACAACGGCACGCAAAGCGGCGGCGAGGGTGCGAACGACTTCCGGGTCGTGTGCCGCGGAGAGGCTGACGCGGAGGCGCGAGGTGCCGGCGGGGACGGTGGGTGGACGGATGGCGGGGACGTGGAATCCGAGCCGGGCCATTTGCTCGGCGGCATGGAGGGTGTCCTCTTCGCGGCCGATGATGACCGGATGAATGGCGGCGGGTGGGGTGGGGTCGAGAAGGGCGGCGAGGTCGCGGAGTTTGGCCCGGCGTTGGTCGCCCTCGGGGCTGGCGCATAGGTCGAGGGCGGCCGAGGCGGCGGCGGCGGTCGCGGCGGGTGGGGCGGTGGAGAAGATGAAGCTGCGGGCGCGGTTGACGAGGAGGTCGATGAGGGCGCGTGATCCGGCGATATAGCCGCCGGAGCTGCCGAGGGCTTTGCCGAGCGTGCCCATTTGCACTTCGATGCGGTGGGCTAGTCCGAGCTGGTCGGCGAGTCCGCGTCCGCCGCAGCCGAGAACGCCGACGGCATGGGCCTCGTCGAGGAGGAGAACGGCGCCGTAGCGGTCTTTGAGTTCCACGATGTCGCGGAGCGGGGCGAGGTCGCCGTCCATGCTGAAAACGGATTCGGTGACGATAAAGACGCGGGCTTGCGGATATTTCTCGCGCGCCCATTGGAGGTGGTGCTCAAGGTGGGCGGGGTCATTGTGGTGGAACGGACGGATGGTGGCGCCGCTCAGGCGGGCGCCGTCGACCAGGCAGGCGTGGGAAAGTTTGTCTAGGAGGATGACGTCATCCTTGGTCACGAGCGTTTGCAGGGCGCCGGTGCTGGAGGCGTAGCCGCTGCCGAAGACGAGGGCGGCGGCGGTGTTTTTAAACGCGGCGATTTTTTCTTCGAGTTCACGGTGGGGACGTTGGGTGCCGGTGACAAGGCGGGAGGCACCGGCGCCGGCGCCGAATTCGCGGGTCGCTTCGAGGGCGGCGGCGACCACTTGGGGGTGGGCGGCGAGGCCGAGGTAGTCGTTCGAGGCGAAGTTGTGCCGCGTTTTGTTGTCGAAGCGGACGAGCGGACCGGTGGCGAGGTCCGAGACGCGGAGGCGACGGCGGAGGTGACGCGTCTCGAGCTCGGCGAGGGTCTTTTGCAGGTGGTCTTCGAACATCAGGCGGCAAGGATTCTTCACCGCAAAGGGCGCGGAGTCCATTGAAGAGAAGGTCGATCGATGGTTGGCCCCGCTGTCTTCGCGGGTGGGTTGGCCCGTTTTGCCCCGGGTGCTGAAGAGGAAGGGTTGATTGGCGGGGGTCTGGCGGGCAACTTGGCTCCGTGCTCCATCTGCCCGATCCTCTGCACCCGTTTGCGGTGCATTTCCCAGTGGCCTTTCTGCTCCTCGGGATGGTGGCTCTTGTTTTGTCGCTCTTGTGGCCGAACCGCTATGTGGTGCGTTTGGCTTTTCTCATGATGGTGCTCGGAGCCTTGGGAGCGACTTGGGCGCACCAGACGGGCACGGCGGAAGCGGCGGCCGTCCGTTATGTCGGCGAGTCAACGGCCGCGGCGGTGCAGGAGCACAAGGGCACTTCGGACTTGATGCTCGCGGCTTCATGGATTGCGGCGGTCGCGGCCGGCACGGTTTTCTTTACTAATTTGATCCCGGGTTTGTCCTTGCTGGCGCGCTTGGTTGCGGTGGCGTCATGTTTGTTTCTCCTCTGGACGATGCAGGCCTCGCACCACACGGGAGTGGTGCTGACGCACGCGCATTTCTTCGGTCCGAATGCGCCGAAACCCGCGCCGGGAACGGAAGAGGTGATCCGTTTGAAGATCGAGTGACTACTTGAGGAACTTCGAACCGAGGTTGATCAAGTCGGTCATGTCGACATCCCCGTCGCCGTCGGAATCGAGGAAACCTTTGAGCAACGGGTTCGAGGCGAGTCCCGCGAGTGGGTCGCCAGCGGTGGCGCCGGTCTGGGCGGCCGGGGCGGGGCTCCCGCTGCGCGCGCCGGACTGGAGGAGGGCAACGAGCGCGGGAAGGATGACGGGAAGCATTTGCATGATGGTATCGGTGGGGAGGCCGCTCTTTTGTTGCGCCTGGTTGACCATTTGCTCCATGCGGTCGTGACCCAGCGTGCGCTCGAGGGCCTGCGGGGAATGGGCGTTTTGCTGGAGCGAACCAAGGAGCGCGTCGATGCCTTGGATGCCGCCTTGTTCTCCTGCTTCGCGCAGAGCGGGTTTGAGCACGCTGCCAATCGTGCCGGCCAGGCCTTCGGCTGCGCCGGGAGGAAGTTGGCGGTTTTGCCCCGGTGCGCCGGACGGCTCTCCCCCGAGCAAGGCGCCGAGGAGGCCTTCGAGGTCGGATTTTTGCGTTCCGGCCTGCGGGTCTTGGATGGAGGAAACGAGGACGTCGAAGAAGTTCATGGGAGAAGAAGATTGGAGTGCGTGGGGCGCGGAGGGAAGTCCGCTTTGCGGTAAATAGCCGCTTTTTGGCCCGCGCCCATGCTTGCGGTCCGCCTTGCCCGGGTTTATCAGGACTGGCATGCGTTGGGAGGGTCGAAGAGAGAGCAAGCACGTCGAAGATCGCCGCGGGATGAGTCCGGCGGGCCGCACCATGGTCGGTGGCGGGTTGGGTTTGATTTTGGTCCTGGCCTTCGCGCTTTTCACGGGAGCCGACCCCCTGAGGCTGATCCAAGACTTGGGCATGGACCAACAGGTATCCGCACCGCGACCGCAGCAGGGAACGGTGGCGCCGGATGACAATATCCGCAAGTTTGTCGCCACCGTGCTGGCCGATACGGAGGATGTCTGGACCGAGGCCTTTGCCAAGTCGGGCCGGAAGTATGTGGCGCCGCGCTTGGTGCTTTACTCGGGGGTGACGCAGGTGCCGGGCGGGATGGCCCAAGGAGCTTCGGGTCCGTTTTATTTGCCGGCGGACCAGACGGTCTATTTGGATTTTTCCTTCTTCGACCAGATGAGGCAGCAGTTTGGCATGCACGGGGACTTTGCCGTGGCCTATGTTATTGCGCACGAGGTCGGACACCATGTGCAGCATCTGCTGGGGCTCACGGACCTGGTGCACGGGCGGCGCATGTCGGAGACGGAGCGTAATCAGATGTCGGTGCGGTTGGAGTTGCAGGCCGATTTTCTCGCGGGGGTCTGGGCACACCACGCGCAGCAGCGCTGGGATATGCTCGAAGAAGGCGACATCGAGGAGGCAATCAATGCGGCGGAAACGGTGGGCGACGACCGTCTGCAAAAAGCGACGCGCGGGTATGTCGTGCCGGATTCGTTCACCCACGGGACGGCGGAGCAGCGCCGCCGGTGGTTCATGAAGGGGTTCCAGACCGGGCGACTTTCCGGGGGGAATGCCTTCGAAGTGCCCTACGGGCAGCTCTGATTTTTTGCGCGTTTCCTTGCGGCGCGGAAACGGATAGAACGGCGTCATGGAAAAGGTCAAAGCAGCCGTGGTCGGCGCAAGCGGTTACTCCGGCGAGGAGCTGGTTGCGTTGCTTGCGCGGCATCCGCGGGTCGAAATTGTCGCGGTGACGTCGAGGCAATCGGCCGGAGAAACGGTGGCCCGGGTCTTTCCGCGTCTGGCCGGCTCGGCCCTCGCGGGGTTGAAATTTATCGAGCCATCGGTCGCGGCGCTGGAAAAATCCGGTGCCGAGACGGTCTTTCTCGCGCTGCCCCACGGTTTGGCCGCGGAGTTTGCCGGGCCCCTGCGCCAAGCCGGACGGCAGGTGGTCGATTTAAGCGCGGATTTCCGGCTCAAGTCGGCGGAAGTCTTCGCCGAGTTTTATGGCGAGAGGCACCCGGCGCCGGATTTGCTCGCGGAGTCGGTCTATGCGCTGCCCGAAATTCTCGGCCATGATGCGCTGAAAGGTGCCGGGCTTCTCGCCTGTCCCGGTTGCTATCCGACGAGCGTTCTAGTGCCTTTGATTCCGCTTCTGCGACGGAAGTTGCTCGATCCGGCGTCCCTTGTGATCAACAGCCAGAGCGGGGTCAGTGGTGCGGGCCGCAAGGCGGAGGAAGCCCTCCTTTTTGCCGAGTGCAATGAAAGTCTCCGGGCCTACGGCGCGCCCAAGCACCGGCATCTTTCGGAGATCGAGCAGGAGTTGTCGGCCGCGGCAGGGTGTGCGGTGACGGTCACCTTCACGCCGCATCTCGTCCCGGTGACGCGGGGGATGATTTCCACCATTGTGGCAGCTCCGGTTGGCGGTGCGGATGCCGAACTGGTCGAAGCTGCGTGGCGTGAGGCCTACCGGGGCCGGTCCTTTGTGCGGGTTGTTTCGCACTTGCCCGATTCGAAGCATGTGACAAAGACAAACTTCATCGATATCGCGGTGCGGGAAGACAAGCGGACGGGGCGGTTGCTCCTCTTCAGTGCGCTCGATAATCTAGGCAAAGGCGCCGCGTCGCAGGCGGTGCAGGCTTTCAATCTTTCCCAGGGCTGGGACGAAACATTGGGATTGGCATGAACAAGTTGAAAACGATCAAAGGCGGCGTCACGGCCGCGAAGGGTTTCCGTGCTTCCTCGGTTTTTGCGGGGATCAAGCTCTCGAACAAAGGCCGTGCCGACTTGGCGCTGGTGGCCTCCGAAGTGCCGGCCGTGGCGGCCGGGGTCTTCACCACCAACCGGGTCAAAGCGGCGCCCGTGCGGGTTTCGCGGGCCCATTTGCGCTCGCCGCAGGCTTGCGCCGTGCTGCTCAACAGCGGAAACGCCAATGCTTGCACCGGTCCTTGCGGCATCGCCGCGGCCAAGTCGCTCGCCGCGAGTCTGGCCGACGCGCTCGATTGCGGTGTGCGGCGCGTGCTGGTTTGCTCGACCGGACGCATCGGTGTGCCTTTGCCCGTGGATAAAATGGCGGAGAAACTTCCGGAGTTGGCCGCGCGTCTCTCCGTGGCGGGTGGCGCGGACGCGGCACAGGCCATCATGACGAGCGATACCTTTGCCAAGGAATACGCCGTCGAGGTGCGGGCCCCGGGTGGCACGTTCCGGGTCGGCGGCATGGCCAAGGGGGCGGGGATGATCGACCCGAACATGGCGACCATGCTTTGCCTGGTGACCACCGATGCGAAAATTTCCAAGGGCACGCTGCAAAACGCCCTGCATGCCGCGGTGGAGCGGAGTTTCAACCGCATTACGGTGGATGGCGACATGAGCACGAACGACACTGTCCTGGTGCTGGCCAACGGGGCGGCGGGCGGCGGGCCGATCAAGAGCGGTTCGCCCGAGCACACCCTCTTCACCGAGGCGCTCAATGAAGTCTGCACCCGGTTGGCCTTCATGATCGTGCGCGACGGCGAGGGTGTTTCGAAATTCGTCACCGTGCAGGTCCGCGGGGCCTCGAGCCTGCAGGCGGCGCGCAAGGTGGCCGAGGCGGTGGCCAATTCCACCTTGGTCAAATGCGCCTGGGCGGGGAACGATCCGAACTGGGGACGTATCCTGGATGCCGCCGGCTATTGCGGCGTGCGCATCCGGGAGGAATTGGTCGACATCTACTATGACGGCGTCGTGGCGGTGCGCGGAGGCACGGCGGCGCCGACACCGAAGGACAAATTGGTCAAAGCCGTCTCCGGCGACAAATTCACCGTGACGATCGACCTGCATCAGGGCAAAGCCTTCTACACGGTTTACACGACTGACCTGACGGAGAAATACGTCGAACTCAACTTGAGCGAATAGGATGAGCCTTTCCGACGCCAGTCTCCGGGCCGCAACGCTGATCGAGGCCTTGCCCTATTTGCAAAAATTCCGCGGACAAACCTTCGTGATCAAATACGGCGGCAGTGCGATGGAAAGCGACGAGGCGGTCGAGCGGCTGTTGCGCGACGTGGTCTTTCTCGAGGCGGTGGGGATCAATCCGGTGCTGGTGCACGGCGGTGGCAAGGCGATCAGTGCGCGCATGCGCGAGGCGGGATTGACCGCGCGGTTCGTCAACGGGCTGCGGGTCACGGACGCAGCCTCGGTCCGCATCGTGGAGGAGGTGCTCGACCGCGAGGTGAATCCCCTGTTGGTCGAAACGATCAACGCGTTCGGCGGTCACGCCATCGGATTTTCCGGGCGCGAGGTTTTACGCGCGGAGAAACTGCCTTTGCTCGATGACGGCAAGGGGGGTGTGGAGGACATCGGTTTTGTCGGCCGGGTCACGGGGGTGGAGACGGCGGCGATCGAAAAAGTTCTGCAGGAGGAGCGCGTGCCGGTGGTCTCCCCCGTGGCGCAGGGTGACGACGGACTCACGTATAATATCAATGCCGACGAGGCGGCGGCGGCCATCGCCGGAGCCTTGCGCGCGGCAAAGTTGGTCTTTCTCAGCGATGTTCCCGGCATCATGCGCGATCGCGAGGATCCCGGGTCGCTCATCCCCAGCGTGCGGGCCGGCCAAGTCGATGCGCTCATCCGCCAAAGGGTGCTCGAGGGTGGCATGATTCCCAAAGTGCAGGGGGCGGTGGCGGCGCTGCGGGATGGTGTGGGCAAGACGCATATGATTGACGGACGGCTCTCGCATGCTTTGTTGTTGGAGATATTCACGAATGAAGGCGTCGGCACCGAAATTGTGGCTTAATTTGTTTTTCCTCGTCGCGTGCGCGCTCACGGCGCACGCGGAATTCCGTGGTGTCTGGATTTCGTCGGTGCACAATCTCGACTGGCCTTCGAAAAAAGGCCTGCCCGCCGCACAGCAAAAAGCGGAACTCGTCCGCATCCTCGACTCGGCCAAGTCGCTCGGGTTGACTGATGTGTTTTTCCAGGTGCGCCCCGAGGGCGATGCGCTCTACCGCTCGTCGCTCGAGCCCTGGAGTCGCTTTCTCAGCGGAACCCAGGGCAAGGATCCCGGTTACGATCCGCTCGCTTTCTGCATCAGCGAGGCGGGTAAACGAGGGATCCGCGTGCATGCCTGGCTCAACCCGTATCGTGCCTCGGTCAAAGCCGGTGCACCCCTGGCCTCGAACCATATGGCGCGGCGTTACAGCTCTTATGCCTATAAAGTTGGCTCGGTCGTCTGCATGGACCCCGGGGCCCGCGAGGTGCAGGACCATGTGGTCAAGGTGGTGGCGGACATCGCCCGCCGTTACGAAGTGGCCGGAATCCATTTTGACGACTATTTCTATCCGTATCCTTCGGTCGGAAGGCTGCCGGACGGCAAAACTTACGAGCGTTACCGTTCGGGCGGCGGGGATTTGTCGCTCGGAGATTGGCGCCGGGACAATGTGAACCGCCTCATCGCCCGATCTTCCCAAGCAGCGAAGGAAGCGCGTCCGGGCATCCTCTTCGGGGTGAGTCCTTTTGGGATCTACACCAAAGGCCAGCCGTCCACGGTCAAAGCCGGGCTCGACCAACTCAACGAGATCTATGCCGACCCGCTGAAGTGGATGCGCAGCGGTTGGGTCGATTACATCGCGCCGCAGCTTTACTGGAAGGACCAATCCGACCAGTGCTTCACCGAGTTGCTCAAGTGGTGGCGCAGTCCGTCGGTCAACCCGCGGGGCGTTCCGGTTTACCCCGGCATTGCTGCTTACCGCATGAGCGAGCAGGGGTGGCCCGCGCAGGAGATTGTCCGGCAAGTCGGTCTCTCGCGCACGGTCGGTTCCGGTCCTTCCGGCCATGTCTTCTTCCGCATGGCGAACTTGGTCAACAATACCAAGGGATTGTCGACCATGCTGAAAAAAGCCGGCTACTGAGGCACGAGCAGGGCGCGCCCCACCGCGAAAAGTTTTTCCGGTCCGGAGAGGCGGTAGCGTTTTTCGGTCACTCGTAAATTGTCGCGCTGCATCTTTCGCAGGAGGGCCCGGTAAATTGACGCCATGATGCGGGCTGGACGCAGGGCGCGTGCATCGGCGGGAGGCTCAAGGCGCGCGGCCATTTCGAAAAGTTGGCCTGCCTCGGACGCGAAGGCCACGAGATACCGCTCCCCGCCGGAGGGAAACAACTCCGGGTCCAGGCCGGCGGCGGTCAGCTCATCGAGCGGGTAATAAAGGCGCTGGCGTTGCAGATCCGAGGCCGTGTCGCGCAGGATGTTGGTGTATTGCAGGGCGCGCCCCAAGGTTTCCGCATAGTCCGCCGCGCGTTGGGGATCGGCTCCGAAAATCGGCAGGCAGATTTGTCCCACCGTTCCGGCCACCCGGTGGCAGTAGAGGTCGAGGTCGGAGCGTGTGCCCATGCGCACTCGCGGCGCGAGATCGGTGGCCGTGCCGTCGAGCAACTCAAGGAAGAGTTGCCGGTCGAGGTTCCGTCGCCGGATCAACGAGGCGAGGTTGCCGGGCAACCCGGTGAAGTCCGCCGCACGGAAACCGGCGCGCCATGCCTCGAGTGCTTCGCTGCGCAGGCCGGACGAATACGAACCGCTGTCGGCCACATCGTCGATCACGCGACAGAACGCATAAAATGTTTCGAGGTCATGGCGACGCTCCGCGGGCAACAAACGGAATGCCGGGAGGAAACTCGACTTGCTGGCCCGGAGAATGGCCGCGGCGTTGAGCTGCCCGGGAGGAAGGAGCGGGTTCATGCGCCTTCGAGGCGTCCGTCGGCCATGCGGAGCCGGCGGTCGGCGGCGCGGCAGGCCGGTCCGTCCGGCCGGGCACCCCAGACCACGGTGAGGTCGAGTTCGTCGACGGCACGGCGGGCGAGGGGAACGAGAAGTTCCTCGGCGGCGGGCGACTCGGCCAGCAGCAGTTGCGGGCGGTGGATGATGGCGCGGGCAAAGGCGGCCACGGCCTGCGATTCGGGTGGAAGATCGCCGACCCGCTGCTCCGCCTGATCTTCCAAATGGCAAAACCGCAGCGCGGCCAGAGTGCGTTCGGCTTGCTCGGCTTCGGTCGTGCCGCCGGCCTTGAGGACGGGGAAGGCGATATTTTCCAGCACACTCAAGGAGGGCAGAAGGGCGCAGGCCGGAAAAAGAAAGCCGATCCGGCGCAGGCGTAGCGCGTCGCGTTCGGCCGCCGGCAATTCCGTGGTATTGATCTCGCCGAGCCAAACCTCGCCGGCTTCGGGTTGCTCGAGCAGTCCGAGCACATGCAGGAGCAGGTTTTTCCCGCAGCCCTCCGGGCCGCTGATGGCATGGAAATGTCCGGATTCGAAGACGGCATTCACGCCCCGCACGTGCGAATCACCTTCGCGCCAGAGTGGTCGGACGCACTGCAGTTCGCGGCAATGGAGCAGGGGGGCATTCATTGCGAAGCTCTGCATCATGCATCGGCTGGAGGCGAAATGCAGGAAGAATCTGTTGCCGTGCAGGCAGCGGAGGGGCACCCTTGAGCTTCATGACGGTGGCCAATCAAATCACGCTGGTGCGCATTGTGCTCATTCCGGTGTTTGTCGTGTTCGCCGTTTACTACTCGGTGAGCGTGCGCGCCGCGGCGCCCGAGGAGTGGTTGCGCTGGGCCGCCGTCGCGGTGTTTGTCATTGCCGCGGTGAGCGACGGTCTCGACGGATGGATTGCGCGCCGCTTCAACCAGCGCAGCGCGCTGGGCGTGGTGCTCGATCCGATCGCCGACAAGGGCCTCCTTCTCGCCGCCATCATCACCTTGAGCCTCTATCCGTGGCCGGTGAGCCTGCCACTTTGGTTCCCCGTGCTCGTCATCGCGCGCGACGTGGTGATTCTCGTTGGTTGCGGACTGCTCAAATTTTTCACCGGCGACGTCGAAGTGCGTCCCAGCATGCTCGGGAAAATTGCCACCACCCTGCAAATGGCTGCGGTGGCCTGGGTGCTCCTCCAGATTCCTGAACAGCAGTGGGTCGTCTGGGCGGCCGGGCTCTTCACTTTGCTCAGCGGCCTCGGCTACATGTGGCGCGGCATGCACGCCATGGAAGGGGCCGCGCAAGCGCAATGAAAAAAGCTGTCCTCGTGGGCCGTCCGAATGTCGGAAAGTCCGCCCTCTTCAACCGCCTTGCCGGGCGGCGCATTTCCATCGTGCACGACCAACCCGGGGTGACGCGCGACCGCATCGAGGCGGTCTGCAAACTCGGCCTCAATCCCTTCGGCATCGTCGACACCGGCGGCATTGGCGCCTCGCCGGATCCGGATTTTGCCGAAGCCACGCACCGCGCGGCCGACGATGCCCTGGTCGGTGCCGATGTCGTGCTTTTTGTCGTCGATGGACAGGACGGACTCCTCCCGCTGGACAATGAGTTGGCCGCCAAGCTGCGCCGCGCCTCGTGCCCGGTCGTGCTGGTCGTCAACAAGATCGATGATCCGAAACACGACGATCGCGAGGCGGAGTTCGAGCGTCTCGGCTTCCCGCGCCTGGTCGGGGTCAGTGCGGTGCATGGTCGCGGCACCAGCGACCTGATCTCGGCCATCGACGAGGCCTTCGGGGCGGCCGAAGAAAAAGTCGAGGCCCCCGAGGTCAAGATCCCGCCCCGCATCGTCATCATCGGCCGCCCGAATGTCGGCAAATCCTCTTTGACCAACGCACTGCTTGGCAGCGCGCGGGCCATTGTCAGCGAGATCGCCGGCACGACCCGCGACGCGCTCGAGGTGCCCTGCGAGTTGGGCGGGCACAATTACCTCCTGCTCGACACCGCGGGGATCCGTCACCGTTCCAAGCACAACACGTCGGTCGAAGTCTTCAGCGTCATGCGCTCGGAGGAAGCCATCCGTATGGCCGATGTCTGCGTGCTGGTCATCGACGCGCAGACCGGGGTGACCGATCAGGACAAACGCATCGCCGGGCTGGTGCAAAAAGCGCGTAAGGCCGTGGTCATCGCGGTGAACAAAGCCGACCTCATTCCGGAGGAAAACCGGAAACGCGACGGACTCAAGGAACAGCTTGCCATGTGGCAATCGCAGCTCTTTTTCCTGCCCTACGCCCCGATGGTCCTGCTCTCGGCCAGGACAGGCGACAATTTGCAGCGTCTCGGGACCACGCTGGAAAAGGTGCGCCAGCACGCCACCCGCCGGCTTGGCACGGGCGAGTTGAATCGCGTGGTCCGCGATGCCATGAGTCTCCACCCGCCGCCCCTGAAAGGCACGCGCCGGTTGAAGGTCTTTTACGCAACGCAACTCGAGGAAACACAGCCCCGCCCTTTTGCCCCGGTCCGGTTCCTCTTCTTCGTCAATTCTCCCGGCCTGCTTACGCCGACCTACGAAACGTATCTCACCGCCCAATTGCGCCGGGTCCGCGAATATCCGGGCCTGCCGCTCATCCTCGATTTGCGCGCCCGCCCGGAATCGGAAAAACGCCTGCGCACCCGCGGCGGGAAACGTCCGGCCAAACGTGCGCCGGCCAAGCGGCGCTGAATGGCGTCCGCCGGACTTGGCACGGACGTTGCTTTTCTTGCCGTCGGAGGGTGAGTTTTTCTTTGCCCCCGACGCTGAAATCCTTAACTTGAAAGATCTGTCCGGTCCCGCCCGGCCCAGCCCATGAAAAGACCCGCACGCCAAGGACTTTACGACCCGCAATTCGAGCACGAATCCTGCGGGGTCGGCTTCGTGGCCAATATGAAGGGCGTCAGGTCGCACCAGATCGTCGAGCAGGGCCTGCAAATTCTGGTCAACCTGGAACACCGCGGCGCCTGCGGGTTCGAGGAAAACACGGGTGACGGCGCCGGCATCCTTATCCAGATGCCGGACAAATTTCTGCAAGCTGTGGCCAAGGAGGAGCACATCAATCTCCCGGCGGCCGGTCATTACGGCGTGGCCATGGTCTTCCTCCCACCCGAAAAGCAGCTCCGCCAAAAAATCGAGGAGCGCTTCGAGCAGGTGGTCCGGGCCGAAGGGCAAAAATTTCTCGGCTGGCGCACCGTCCCGACCGACAACTCGACCTTGGGTGAGACGGCCAAGTCCGAGGAACCCGAAGTCCGCATGGCCTTTGTCGGGCGCAGTCCATCGATCAAGGACGACCTTGCCTTCGAGCGGAAACTTTACGTCATCCGTCACCGCCTCTTCAACGAAGTGCGCTACGCCGGCGCCCCCGGTGGCAGCTTCTTCTACATCCCGAGTTTCTCCTCCCGCACCATCGTCTTCAAAGGCATGTTGACCACGGCGCAGGTCGCGGAATTTTATCCCGACCTGACCGACCCCCGCATGGAAAGCGCGCTGGCGCTGGTTCATTCGCGTTTCAGCACCAACACCTTTCCGAGTTGGGACCGCGCGCACCCCTACCGCTACGTGGCGCACAATGGCGAGATCAACACCCTCCGCGGCAACGTCAATTGGATGCACGCCCGCGAGTCGCAGTTCGCCTCGCCGCTCTTCGGCGAGGACATGGAGCAGCTCAAGCCGATCGTCCACCAGGACGGCAGCGACTCGGCCATGTTCGACAATTGCTTCGAATTCCTCGTCCTTTCCGGCCGTCCGCTCGCCCACGCCGCCGTCATGATGATCCCCGAGCCCTGGGCCAAACACGGCACCATGCCGCAGGACCACAAAGATTTTTACGAATACCATTCCTGTCTCATGGAGCCGTGGGATGGTCCCGCTGCGGTCGCCTTCACCGACGGCACGCAGATTGGCGCCGTCCTGGACCGCAATGGCCTCCGTCCCTGCCGCTATTACGTGACCAAAGACGACCTCGTCGTCATGGCTTCCGAGGTCGGCGTGCTCGACATCGAGCCGGAGCGCGTCGCGCACAAAGGCCGCCTCCAGCCCGGCCGCATCTTCCTCGTCGATACGAAGGAGGGGCGCATCATTTCGGACGAAGAAATCAAAGCCTCCCTGGCCAAAGAGCATCCCTATGGCGAATGGCTGAGAGACAACTTGATCAAACTGGAAGATCTGCCGGCCGGCGCCGAGCCGGCGCACCCGGACCACGAGACCGTGACCACGCGGCAATTCGCTTTCGGCTACACGCAGGAAGACCTCAATCTGATCATTGCCCCGATGGCGCGGACCGCCGTCGAGCCGATTGGTTCGATGGGCAACGACTCGCCGCTGGCCGCCCTCTCCGACAAACCCAAGCTGCTCTACAACTATTTCAAGCAGCTCTTCGCGCAGGTCACCAACCCTCCGATCGATTCGATCCGCGAGGAAATCGTCACCTCGACGCTCACCACGCTCGGTTCGGAAGGCAATCTCCTCGAGCCCACGCCGCAAAGCTGCCGCCAGATCCAACTGGCCTCGCCGGTCATCACGAACGAGGAACTGGAAAAGCTCCGCGTCCTCGACCGCCCCGGTTTCAAGTCCGCCACCCTGCCCATCCACTATGAGGTGGCCGGCGGCGGACCCGCCCTCGAAAAGGCGCTGTCCGAGCTTTTCAAGTCCGCCGACCGCGCGATCGCCGAAGGGGTCAACATTCTCATTCTCTCCGACCGCGGGGTGACCGAGGAAAAAGCGGCCATCCCCGCGCTCCTTGCCATGTCCGGCTTGCACCATCACCTCGTGGCCGACGGCACGCGCACGCAAGTCGGCCTCGTCCTCGAGTCCGGCGAGCCCCGGGAAGTACACCACTTCGCCCTGCTCACCGGTTACGGTGCGGGCGCGGTCAACCCGTATCTTGTCTTCGAATCGATCGAAGACATCATCCGCCGGCAAAACCTCACCGGGATCGACGTGTCGAAAGCGATCAAGCAATACGTCAAGGCCGCGGTCAAAGGCATCGTCAAAACAATGTCCAAGATGGGCATTTCCACCATCCAGAGCTACCGCGGCGCGCAAATTTTCGAAGCTGTCGGTTTGAACAGCGAGGTGGTTGACACCTATTTCAAATCGACCGCCTCCCGCATCGAAGGCATCGACCTGGCCGGCATTGCCCGCGAGGTGGAAGAGCGTCATCTCCGCGCCTACCCCGGCGGTGACTATCGCGACGAAGTGCTCGACGCGGGCGGGGTTTACAAGTGGCGCCATGACGGCGAGCACCATGCCTTCAACCCGACGACCATCCACCTCCTGCAGCACGCCTGCCGCACGGGGGACCTCGGCGCCTTCCGCAAATACACCGACTCGGTCAACGACCAGTCGAAGAAGCTTTCCACCCTGCGCGGACTCATCGACTTCGAATTTCCGGAAAATGGCGGGATCCCGATTGAGGAAGTCGAAACGGTCGAATCGATCATGAAGCGCTTCAAGACCGGCGCCATGTCCTACGGTTCGATCAGTTCGGAAGCCCACGAGACGCTGGCCATCGCCATGAACCGCATCGGCGGCAAGAGCAACACGGGCGAAGGCGGCGAAGACCCCGAGCGTTTCAAGACTTTGCCCAATGGCGACTCGAAAAACAGCGCGATCAAACAGGTCGCCTCCGGCCGTTTCGGCGTGACCAGCTACTACCTCTCGCAGGCCAAGGAACTGCAGATCAAAATCGTGCAGGGCGCGAAGCCCGGCGAGGGCGGCCAGCTCCCGGGCACCAAGGTTTATCCCTGGATCGCCAAAGTGCGCCACTCCACTCCGGGCGTCGGGCTCATCTCGCCGCCGCCGCACCACGACATTTATTCGATCGAGGATCTGGCCGAGCTGATTCACGACTTGAAGAATGCCAACCGCCACGCCCGCGTCTCGGTCAAGCTGGTCAGCGAAGTCGGGGTCGGCACCGTCGCGGCCGGCGTGGCCAAGGCCCATGCCGATGTCGTCCTGGTCAGCGGTTACGACGGCGGCACCGGCGCGTCCCCGCTTTCCAGCGTGCAACACGCCGGTATGCCGTGGGAACTCGGGCTGGCCGAGACGCACCAGACACTGCTGCTCAACAACCTCCGCAGCCGCATCGTTGTGGAGGTCGACGGACAACTCAAAACCGGCCGCGATGTGGTCATCGGTGCTCTCCTCGGCGCCGAGGAATTCGGTTTCGCCACCGCGCCGCTCGTCGTCATGGGCTGCATCATGATGCGCGCCTGCCACCTCAACACCTGCCCGGTTGGCGTGGCCACCCAAGACCCCGAGTTGCGCAAGAAATTCACCGGTGACGCCGACCATGTGGTCAACTTCATGCGCTTCATCGCCACCGAAGTGCGCGAACTCATGGCCAAACTTGGTTTCCGCAACCTCGATGAAATGGTCGGTCGGGTGGACAAACTTGTCATGCGCAAGGCCGTCGACCATTGGAAAGCCCAAGGGCTCGATTACTCGCGCATCCTTTACGCACCCGAAGTCGGCGACGAAGTGGGCCGTTACTGCACCATGAAGCAGGACCACGGGATCGAGAAGTCGCTCGACATGACCACCCTGCTCAAGATCTGTGAGCCGGCCATCAAGAAAGGAAAAAAAGTCCACTCGCGCCTGCCGATCAGGAACGTCAATCGCGTGGTCGGCACCATCGTCGGCTACGAGATCTCGAAGCTGCACGGACTCGAAGGGCTGCCCGAGGATACCATCACGCTCGATTTTGTCGGCTCGGCTGGGCAGAGCTTCGGCGCCTTCGCCCCGCGCGGGCTGACCCTGCGCCTGGAAGGCGATGCCAACGACTACGTGGGCAAAGGTCTGAGCGGCGGCAAGATCATCATCCAGCCTTCGCCCGAGTCGGATTTCGCGGCGGAAAAGAACATGATCATCGGCAACGTCGCGCTTTACGGCGCCACGGGCGGCGAGGTTTACATCCGCGGCATGGCCGGCGAACGCTTCTGCGTGCGTAACAGCGGGGCCCGCACGGTGGTTGAAGCGGTGGGCGACCATGGTTGCGAATACATGACCGGCGGACGCGTGGTCGTGCTTGGTCCGACCGGACGCAACTTCGCCGCGGGCATGTCGGGCGGCATCGCCTACATCCTCGATGCCGACGGCACCTTCCATACCCATTGCAACCTCGACATGGTCGACCTCGATCGGGTGGAAAGCGCCGAGGAGATCGCCGAACTGAAGTCCCTGATCGAACGCCATGCCGAACTCACCGGCAGCACCCGTGCCGCCGAAATTCTCGCCTCATGGGAGGAGACCCTGCCGAAGTTCATCAAAGTCCTGCCGAAGGATTACAAGCGCGTCCTCCTCGCCATGGACCGGGTCATCGCCTCCGGCCTGAGCGGCGACGAAGCGGTCATGGCCGCCTTCGAAGAAAACGCCCGCGACCTCGCCCGGGCGGGAGGCAACTGATTTATGGGCAAGCCGACCGGATTCAAAGAATTCACCCGCGAAATCCCCGCCGATCGTTCGCCGCTCGAGCGCATCCGCGATTGGGAAGAATTCCACGTGCACACCGCGGAGGAAAAACTCCGCGATCAGGGCGCGCGCTGCATGGATTGCGGCACGCCGTTCTGCCAGACCGGCATGATTCTTAACGGCGCGGCCAGTGGCTGCCCGATCAACAACCTCATCCCGGAATTCAACGACCTGGTTTACCGCGGCCTCTGGCGCGAAGCCCTCGACCGGTTGCACAAGACGAACAACTTCCCCGAGTTCACCGGCCGCGTCTGCCCCGCACCCTGCGAAGGCGCCTGCGTGCTCGGGATCATCGAACCGCCGGTCACGATCAAGAACATCGAATTTTCCATCATCGAGCGCGGCTTCGAGGAAGGCTGGGTCGTGCCGCGCCCTCCGAAAAAACGCACCGGCAAAAAAGTCGCGGTGGTCGGTTCCGGCCCCGCCGGGCTGGCCTGTGCGGACCAACTAAACAAAGCCGGACACCTCGTGACCGTCCTCGAGCGCGCCGACCGCATTGGCGGTCTCCTCACTTACGGCATTCCCAACATGAAGTTGGACAAGAATGACATCGTGCAACGCCGGGTTGATATCCTCGCGGCCGAAGGCATCGAGTTTGTGACCAACGCCAATGTCGGACAAAGCTATCCGGTGGAAAAACTCCGGCAGGAGTTCGATGCCGTCGTTCTTTGTTGCGGCGCCACCCAGGCGCGCGATCTCACGGTCGATGGCCGCGACCTTGACGGCATTTATCCGGCCATGGAATTCCTCAGCACGAACACCAAGTGCCTCCTCGACGGCACGGAAGTCCCCGCGCATCTCTCGGCCAAGGACCGGCACGTCGTGGTCATCGGCGGCGGCGACACCGGGACGGATTGCGTCGGCACTTCCATCCGCCACGGCTGCAAAAGCGTGGTCCAATTGGAAATTCTGCCCAAGCCACCCGCGACCCGCGCCCCGAACAACCCGTGGCCCGAATGGCCGAAGATTTACCGCATGGACTACGGGCAGGAAGAAGCTGCCGCCCTCTATGGCGCCGACCCGCGGGTCTATTGCACCACGACGAAAAAATTCGTCGGCGATGCCAACGGCCGGGTCAACGAATTGCACACCGTGCAGATCGAGTGGAAACTCGACGCCCAGGGCCGTTACTCCCCGGTGGACGTGGCTGGCACGGAGAAAGTGATTCCCGGGCAACTCGTCCTTCTCGCCATGGGATTCCTCGGACCCGAAAAGCCCCTGGTGGAAAAACTCGGCCTAGCCACCGACGACCGGAGCAACGTCAAAGCCGACTACGGCAAATTCTCGACCAGCGTGGACGGTGTTTTCGCCGCCGGCGACATGCGCCGCGGCCAGAGCCTCGTCGTCTGGGCGATCAATGAAGGCCGCGCCGCGGCCCGTGAGTGCGACCGCTTTTTGATGGGTGTGAGCAATCTGCCCTGAGCGCAGGTCCTCACCCCTCCAGCTCGTCCGCGTCGTCGGCCTTCAACGCAGGCTGCATTTGCCGCCGCTTCTCGCCGAGCATGACCACGGCGACACCTCCGAGGATCAAGGCCAGCCCGACGATCGCCGCGCGACCAACCACCTCGCCAAGGACCAGCCAACCGGCCGCCGCGGCAATGGCGGGTGAGACGTAAAATTTGGTCGTAACCACCGTGGCGGGCAGATGCCGCAGGAGCCAGTTCATCGCGGAAAAGGCGGCCAAGGAATGGACCAGAAGGAGGAATAGAAAAGAGGCGAGGACGGGACCGGTGAAGTCCTCAGAGGACACCTGCGATGCTTCACCGGTCGCCAGTCCGATCGCCCACAAGTAACTCCCGCCGAGCACCATCATCCACGCGACGTTGCCGGCCGTGTCGGAGGAGGGGGGACGATGACGCACCAGCAGCGTGCCGATGGCGAAGAGAAGTGCCGAGGCGAGCAGCACCCAGGTTCCGAGTGCTTCGCCCCCGCTCCCGCCGTGCGTGATGTTGGGGAGGACGAGCAGCACCACACCGAGGGCGCCAAGCAGAAGTCCACCCGCGATCAGCCACGTCGGCTTTTCTCCCCGCGGCCGCAACGCTTCGAGCACCGCGACCCACAACGGCACCGAGGCCTTGATCATGGCTGCCGCCCCGGAGGCCAAGCCGAGCTTTTCGCCCAAGGTGACCAGCCCGACCCCGCCCACAAAGAGAAAAAATGCCGCTGTGGCGGCCCGACCGGCGCCCCCGCTCGGCAAGGCAATGGAGCCGGTGCGTCCCGCGCGCCAGGCCATTATGAGCAAGCCCGCGAGCAAGACATGCGAACCGGCGAAAAGGAAGGCGGGGAGCGTTTCGACCGCGACTTTCACGGCCAGGAAATTCAACCCGTAGCCCAAGTAAACCACCCCGAAGGCTGCGGCAATTAATCCGAAGGATGGACGGCTCCCGGCTTCTTGATGGACGGTTGGCGGGGTGGTCAGCATTGCGCGCCAGCATCACACCACGTGGCACGGTCCGCAACCCGGCCCTCCCCGACCAACTTCACCGTTACCCAATATGAGTGTCATGCATCAATTATAAAAAAGTGGGACTTGAGTCAGAATCCGCTTGTCATTTCTCCCGACTCGTTTAATTCTAACCTCATGCATGCGTTCTCAAACTCACCCTCCTCGGTTTGTCGCTTAACCTTGTTCTCGATTCGTTTGGCCATGCTGAGTGCTCTTGTTTCACCTGCGTTTGCGCAGGTTATCGTTAGCAATTCCATGGTGACATACGCGTATCAAGACAACCCGACCGGCACCTACGCGCCACCATCGCCGCTCACTTCGGAGACTCCTTATTCCTCGCTGGCCTTTGCGCCGGGCAGCTTTGTGGCTTCCACCACGGGCGCAGGAATGCAGATCGAAACGCAAACCGGTATCCTGACGGTTGATATGACAGCCAACCCGGGCATGAATTTCACCGACGAAGTGTTGGGTTTGAGCGTCGCAGGCTCCTACTCGATGGCTGCGCCTTTCAGTACTTCGGAAGCTTTCACCAGCATCACCGCATCCTACACGCTCTCTCTCCAAGGGGTGGACGGCGCGCCGTTCAGTTCCTCCGCGCCGATGAGCGGATCTCTGGCCATTTCCCCGAGCAACACCTTCAGTCTCCTCGGTCCCGGCCGGGTGAGCGATGGCCAATGGAGCGGTTCCCTCACTCTCGACATCAACATGATCAAGATGCACTTCGGTCTTGCTCCGGCCAGCAAGGTCACCGGCCTGCGCCTGCAATACTCCTCCACTTTGACCGCGGCGAGCATCAACGGAGGGGCCTCCATCGACACGCTCAACGTCAACGTGACCAACCAAGTTGTCCCCGAGCCTTCGACCTACGCCCTGCTGGCCATCGCCGCGGCCGCACTGGCCGGCCTCGCCCTCCACCGTCGCCGCCGGCAAGGTTAGTCCGTTCTTTCGCTTCGCTCTTGCCAACCGGGGCGTATCGGGACGAATGTTTTCCCATGCGATTTGCCATCCTTGTCCTGCTGGCCGCCACCGCCACCGGCTGGTCCCAAAACGCCATTGATACCGTGGTGGTGGAACCTGCGCCTAAAATCACCGCGATGGAAAAATGGGGACTGACCATGGAGCAGTATCAGCTCGTCCACCCCTCGCGCCGTCCCAGCGGTGACACCTTCAAATATTGGCGCGCCCGCGGCCGCGGACCCTACGGCAACCTGCTCGAGCGTATCCCCGGCGGGCCTCTCCGTCCGGTGAACCCCTGATCCCAACCGACTTATGCGCTCCACCTTCCTGCGCCTCTTCTTGCTTTGCTCCGCTCTCGCCCTCGGCGGGTGCGCGGGCTTCACGTTCTGAGCTTTCCTTGGATGAAGTCAGCCCTCCGCAGGATGCTTGGCCTCGCGGTCGTTGTGACGCTCGCCGCTTGTGGCCGTCCGCCCGAGCCACCGACTCCGCCCGCTCCGCCCAGCGCGTCCGATGCGGCAAAGCAATTTTTCCAAGGCTACCGCGGCGATTACCGCCAAGCAGACCAGGCCTTTCTCTCCCAGGCCCTCGTGGCCGCGCTGCAATCGGCGGCGGAAGGGGAGAAGGAATCGGCCGCGCGGATCAAAGCCAGTGAGTTCCCGACCGACAAACCGCTTTTGCTCGAAGGCGAAATCTTTACCGGTCTCTACGAAGGTTTCACCGGTTTCGAAGTCGGCCCGGAAGGCGTGAAGGATGGCCAGACTGTGGTCGAGATCCGCTTCCGCAACGAACCCTACAATGTCACCTGGACCGATGAGGTCGTGCTGGTCAATGAGGACGGTTGGAAGATCGACGACGTGCGTTACTCCGGGAAAAAAGCCGGCTTGCTCGGCTTGCGCGATGTGTTGCAGGATTTCGAGAGTTCTCTCACCGCCGAAGCCTCGGCCACCCCGCCGCCGTTATGAAAACCGAACGCCCCCTCTTGGTTCTTGCCCTCGTCTCCCTGGCCGCCTGCTCGGGTCAACCCGAGGCCGTTCTGCCCCTCGATCCGGTTCCTTTCGCCCTGAAAACAGCCGAAGGAATCCTTCCTCGCCTGAGCACCGGGCCGATCGCAGGTCCGTTCGCCGGGGAAGTGCAGAAAGCCGGGGCCCTGGCCTCCACCACGGTTTACTACAGCCCGCTCGAACAGGGCGATAAAGTCATCTTCATGACCGCCTACTGGTTTCCCGAGGACCAGTTCGACGTTCTGCAAAGTCCGGACTCCCCCCCGCCCTTCGGCGCCGAAGTGCTCCGCCAAGACGGGAAAGTCCTCAGCGTGGCCGGACCCGTCGACTCCATCTTCGCGCCCGATACGCCCGACGGCAAAAACCTCATCGACCTCTACGGCGCGATCTACCTGCCGGAGACCTACCGCGCGGCCGAGTAGCCATCGTAAAGGTAGGGCGGGACCTCCGGACCCGCCGAGAGCCCGGCGGAAGCTCTTCCCGCCAGTCGCAGATGCAGCACGGAAAAGTCCGCGGCGCGTCGGGGACGCCGCGCCCTACCGTAGCGCCCGCGTCCGTTACAGCCGCGCCTCGACCCACGCCACGACGCGGTCGATCACATCGCCCGCGAGCAACGCGTGCCCGACCCCCGGCAACGTAATCACGTCCGCTTCCGGTAAGGCCTCGCGCAGCATGGCCCGCGCCTCCGGTTCTACGATGCGGTCATCTTCCGCCTCGACAATGAGCACCCGCGCGCCGCGTGGGAACCCGGACGGCAATCCATCGCAACGTGCCAGCAAATCAAGATCCTCCCGCAGACGCGACCGGTTGTCTTCGCTGAGGGACCCATCCAAAGGCCCGGGCGGAAGAAGGTCGGGCGGTTGAGGTTCCGCAACCCTCGCCGTGAAAACTTCGAGCATGGCCCGCGCGCGGGTTTCGTCCTTCAAGCTCGCCGCCATTCCATCCAGAGCCGCGCGGGTGCGGCGACCTTCTCGCCCCGGGGGAACAAAAGTCGCGAAGCTCGCCAGCAAGACCACGGTATCGGCCTGGGCGAGGACGTTGGCCGGAACCATGTGCGGCCCGAGCGAGCGGCCGATGACCAAGCGCCGCGTCCCGGATGCATGCTCGGACCACTCGGGAACGCGCGGCGAGAATCGGCCGTAACCCCGCTCTCCGGTCTGCCAGCGCCAGCCGAGAGAGGCCGTCGCCCCCTGCCACGGCTCCCACGTGCGCGCATCACGGCCCCAGCCGTGCATGGCGATCGCTTGCAGTGGTGGCTGATTCCCCTCGGGCATGACGGACGGAATTTAGAACAAAAGGTAACGAAGGTAACGAAGGGAAAATCAGGACCTCTGTCTAATATGGAGTCTGGTCATTGCTGAAACTGGCCCAACGTGTCCTGAACCAAGATCTCTCCCGCCGTTGTCGTATCCGTCATGCCCACAGACTATGACCACTACGGCCGTTACGGTAGGGGGGTGCTTGGTGTGACGATTGCTCCAAAGCGACACCTACGGAAACTTCACCGGCTTTACGCCAAGCCTCCTGCCGGATGATGACGGCGAGGTGTCGGGGCACCTTGCGGGCTTCATGCCGGAGCATGAGGTCACCGACAAGGAGGCCTTGGCGGCGCGTTATCTTATGCAGACGATGGGGGCGGATGTCAGACAGCCTGGCAGTGAGCCGCAGTTGAATTAGGGGAGCGGTGGCTTCAGCCCGACTTGCGTTTGAGGATCAAGCTGACCTCAAAGATCAGTCTTCGGCGTTTCGGGCGAGGCGGAAGCCGATTTGTACGGATCTGTTATACGAATCGTCAATGTATCGGCCCCCTTTAACCGCGCATGACTGCTCAGTGCTACCCCAAGAGCCGCCCCGTGCTCCAGATAAGGCTCCAACCCAAAGATTTTCAACCATTTCCCAAACGTTTCCACTCATGTCGTAAAGACCAAGCTCATTTGCGGATTTAGTTCCAACCGCCATTATGCTCCCTTCACTATTCGCCGAATACCACCCTACCGCATCCAAATAGTTACTGCCGCTGTAATGGTAACCTTTACTACTCATTCCTCCCCGTACAGCCCACTCCCACTCTTCCTCCGTCGGCAAGCGATATCCGTTTGCTGAGGCATTGACCGTAGGTCTATGGGGGCCGTAGCGGTAAACAATACCATTGAGCCAGTAGACAGGCGTCAATCCCTCCTTCTCGCTCTTTGCGTTGCACCATGTAACAGCGTCATACCAATTTATTGCTGTCACGGGATGGTTGCCAGAGTTGCCCGAACCAATATCGTTATTGGTATTGTATCCTGTGTTAAAGGAATATCCGTTGGCAACAGCCCACGACCTAACCTCCTGCCACTCGGCCCATGTGACCTCCGTTTTGCCGATCTGGAAGGTTGAAACTGTCGTGCCAGCTAATTGTGAGGTTTGGGGCAGTGTGCCCCCTTGGACTCTCACCATGACTCTCTGCATATCTCCGCTGCCGACAACCTTGAAGAAGCCCTTCGTCCCACTTGGAGCCGTGGCCTCAATAACCATCCGATCAGCATCCTCGCTGACAATGCGCTGGCTGATCCGACGGGCTGTCCACGAACTCATGTCGGGGCTGTAGAGAATCTGCTGAGTGCCGTCTGCCGTCTTGGAGACCGGGTAGCGATAGGTGAGCCTACCTTGTGCTACGATAATATCAGGTATCGCGTCCCCATCGATACGAAAGCCGCCGAGCCATCCAAACATGGCCGGCAGTCCTGACTTGGGCATCCGCTGCTGCGGGTCGTAGATACCATGAGTCTGCGCCCACTGGCCGAA
>Ga0247841_10003462_pt1 | contig 29154 bp, 49 predicted proteins | sample LaCruzMarch2015__2_FD_192410 | JGI IMG/M metagenome (GOLD analysis project Ga0247841, IMG submission 192410) | Freshwater microbial communities from meromictic Lake La Cruz, Castile-La Mancha, Spain - LaCruzMarch2015_18m | ecosystem: Environmental > Aquatic > Freshwater > Lake | place: Spain... | reverse complement strand
TAAGTTATTGTAACTTGTTTAATCACAACAAGTACGGAGGACCAAAAATCCTCCATCTCAAAAAATCTCAACGGAGGGGATAAAATGAGCATAACAGAAAATGAAATAACAGTAAAAGAAACAGAAGAAACTAATTCTAATTGGTTCAACCAATACGATAACAAGCAAGACACTAAAGATTTGCTACCAATCTTCAAAATGGATCTAACCAACGGACAACTATCCAGAAAAGAAGAAATAACCTTTCTTTCAAACGGAGTAAAAAAAACTACAAAATTCGGAGAAGCAATAATCTTCAATATAGTAAATCAAGGTAAAGACTATGTATGGTTTATAAAAGAAAACCAATACAACCTTTTAAATCCTATTGCAGCAGAAGCCAAGTTGAATAAGTTAGAAGGCAGAATAGCAACAGTAGAAAGAATAGGACTAAAAAAAGAAACAAGATGGGCAATAACCTTCAAGTGATACTCTATGCATTTTGAAACATTTGAAGAACTAAAGGATTGGATAAAAACCAATCCTCCAAACAAAGAAGAAGATTTAGAGTAGTGGAACAAGTGGTATTTATATATAAGTTAAAACAATAATAAAGATAGATTGAAACTAAAAACAATCTAAAATTACTTTTGAAGGAAGGTGTGAAGGAATGAAAAAATGGAAAGTAACAATACATTTTGAACAGCGTGATATAACTTACACGCTAACAAAATATCCAACTATAAGAGAGCATGAAGGAGTGTCTAGAGTATTTTTTATTGACGAGTACACAGGTCTACCAAAGAACTTCCCTTATGCAAAAACAAGCATAGAGGAAGTGGAAGAATGAGAGATGAAATTGATAAACAATTAAAACTTAAAGAACTTTTAAAATATTATTATTCAAAAATTAATTCTGATATAAAAGTATATGCAGTAAATGATTTTTATAGAACTGATGGAGAAGCTTTAGAAAGACCTGATTTAATTATTCTTAATACTCCACTACCTAAATTAAAATTTAAAACTGGAAACAATATACTTAATCCTATTGGAATTGAATTAAAAGATTCAGATATAGTTAATTCTACTACTTATGGTTTACTACAAGCTCAAAAGTATTTAGATTTTAATTATGAAATAAGAGAAACAGGCCTACAAGTAAAATTAAATACAATGACTTTTGCTACTTCTAATTCTATAAAAAATGGAATTGTTTGTAAAAAATTTGAAGATAACAAAATAGTTGAAAGATTTGCTTGGGTACTTGGAGTTCCTATTTTAATTAATCATAACAATAATCTTGTTTGGAGTTTTAGAAATAAATATTTCAATTTAAATGGTTCAACTTATGGAGGGTTTGGTAAACATGCAATCTTCTATAAATACTAATCCTTTAGAGTTGAAAATTTTTTATGATTTGCTAATGCAAGGAATGGACAAAGATTATAAACCTTGGTTCTTTCCAGTAAAAGAAAACGATAAAGAACCTGATGCTTTAGCAATAGCAAAAAGAGCAGGAGAAAAAACTCCTTGCTGTAATGCTGAATGGATAAAAGTAGAACGAGGACAATTTAAAAAAACCATGTGTAGTAAATGTGGTTTAGGAAAAGGAAGTTGGAAATCTCCCTGGGCAAGACTAACCATAGCCGAAGCCATGATAAGATTAAGTCTTGGAGGAAATGTAGGAATTGCTGCAAGAGCAAACGATTCTCTTACCATTACTGATAGAGATGATCCAAGTGTTCCTGAAATAAAAAAAGAAACTCTTACTACTAAATCAAGAAAAAGAATTGGTGGACATTGGTTTGGGTATGCTGGAGAACAAGCTATTAAATGCAACATAGCTACTGAGAACCAAGGAGAACATAGAAGCAAAGATCAGTATGTTGTTGCTCCTGGAAGTTATGTTCCTGTTACAGAAGAACAATTAAAAGAAATTCCTGATGAAGAAAAACCTTTTGCTGGAAGATATACTGTGTTTAAAAAAATTAAACCTTCTATTCTTTTTTTAGAAGATTTACCAAGTGTTTATCTTGATGTTCAAAATAAGCAAAAACAACAAGAAGTGGTTGATACTGAAGTTAAAGAGAAACCAAAGTTTAATGATTTTTGTAAAACAACTAATTTGTTTAAACTTAAAATTACAGATATTGTTTCTAATCATTCTCCAAGGTTTCCACATCCTTTACATGGTTCTGATACTGGAACTAATTTTAGTGTTAGTGATGATGGTAATACTTGTTGTTGTTGGCGACATTTAGTTACTCTTAATGCTGCTCAATATTTAGCAGTTAAGAGTGGTAAGTTTGATTGTAGTGATGTAGGCAAACCTCATAAAGGAACTTCTAGAAAAATGATTGATGGTGCTATTTTTTGGGCTTGGCATCAAGCTAAATTAGATGGATTACTTCCTTCTAGTGATCCTTTACCTTATGCTGGAATAAAATATATTGTTGAGAAACATAATCTTTGTCCAGTTGAATTAAGAAAAGACAAGTTACCTAATTGGGTTAAGAATATGGCTTATAAAATTGTGGAGAGTGAGTATTAATGGATACTGGTAAAAATATTAAGTTTGAAGAAGATATTGAAATAGCTGATTCACTTGAAGTTAATTCTGAAATACTTGCTCAACGAATACATGAATCTTCAAACTTCCCTCATATAGCAAGAGAAGCTTGTAAATTAATTGGAATACACTTAGATGATCAAGGTTATTGGTGGCTTTGGAATCCAATAGAATATAGATGGGAATTAAGAGATATGGTTGATATTTTTAATGCAGTAGATGATAAACTTGTTGATTCAACTAATACTATTGACGCTAAAATTAAAGCTCCTCTTAAAGAAGCTTTAGAAAGACAAGCAAGAAGAAACAAACCAATGAGTTTAGATTGGAAATGGATTCAGTTTAAAGAAAAGCTTTACAATTTTCAAACAAGTGAAAATAAAATAGCTACAAGTGAATATTTTGTTTCTAATCCAATTCCTTGGAATATTGGTTCTTCAACTGAAACTCCTATTCTTGATTCTTTGCTTGATGATTGGATTACTAAAAGAGGTGGGGAAAAAAAAGATATTCTTATTTTAAAAGATTTGTTTGCTTTTTGTTTGCCTACTAAATATTTTATTAAGTTAGTTCCTTTTCTTTATGGTGGAGGAAATGATGGTAAAAGTCAGTTTATTAAAATTCTTGTAAAATTTTTAGGTAAAGATAATTGTACTGCTACAACTTTGCAATATATGGAGAACTCTAACTTTGGTACTTATAATTGTTTCAAAAAACTTTTATGCCAAATTAATGAAGTTCCTAAAAATGAAATGAAGAAAGTTACTAATATTAAATCTATCAGTGGTAGAGATGAAACTCCTGTTGAAGCTAAAGGAAAGAACTCTAGAAAGGAAGAATTGTATTCTAAGGTTTTTATGGTTGGTAATGATGTTCCTATTACTAAAGATGAATCTACTGGGTTTTGGGAAAGAATACATCCAATAGAGTTTCCTAATTATTTTGAGGAAAGTGGAGATGTGTTTGAGAAAGTTCCTGATGTTGAGTTTGAGAATCTTGCTGCTTGGTGTTTGGAAAGGTTAAAGGTTTTGTCTGTGACTTATAAGGTTACTGGTAAAAAGAATATTAAGGATACTAAGGAAGAATATAAGCTTCAAGCTAATCAGTTGATTAAGTTTATGAAAGACTTGAATTATATTATTACTATGGATCAGAGTCAGAAGATTATGGTTACTGTTCTTAATTCAGAGTATAATCAATGGGCTGATGAAAATGGTAAGCCTATGATGGAAGGTACTGAGTTTAAAGCTAAGTTGCAGAATTTGGGTGTGACTGTTGAGCCTACTCATTGTACTATTGATGGGGTTGATACTAGAAGGAATTATGCTTTTGGTATTAGAAAGATTATGGAGGATGAAAAGTTAAGGAATTTACAACAAAAGCTTGATTAGTGGAAGTGTCACTTCCGACATAACCGACAAGCTTTTTTAATTGGATATTCCGTCACGAGCTTGTGATTTGAAAAGTATTGTCTTCTGTGTCGGTTTATGTAATCTAAGCTTAGTTTGGTGTTATTTTATTAGGTTGTTGTAATACATAGGTTTATAAATAGTTAGGTTTATGTTATAGTATAGGAAGTGAGTGTTGATGAAAGTTGATAGAAAGTTAGAAAAGCAATATACTCTTTTGATAGAAGGGTTGAGTTTGGAGGAAAAGTCTTGGTTGTATAATCAGGCAAAAAAAGAAGGATCTAATCAGTCTAAGGTTATGCTTGGATTGTTGAGAGAGTCTATGAAGGCAGGTGTTCAGTAATGTCTTTGTATTCTTTTGTTGGATCTGAACCTGAGCCTAAACTTTATGCAGAAAAAGAAAGTGGTTTGAATATTTTGGTTAGGGAAGTTCAGTTTGAAAATTTTTTTAATAAAATTGAAAATAAGGAGAATCAATAATGTTTAAATCAAAAGAAGAAGTTAGGATTTGGAAACTAAAAAATCATGATAAAGTAAAAGCAAACGCTAAAAGATATTATGAAAAACATAAAAAAGAAATAATATTTAAAAATAAATTATATACTCAAAAAAATAAGAATCATATTATTAAAAGAAATAAAGAATATATGAAAAAGTATAGATTAATTAATAAAGAAAAAATAAAAGATTCAAATAATTTATGGAGATTAAGAAATAGAGTCAATTATTTAAAAGATAAATTAAATTATCAAAAAAAGTATGTAAAATTAAATTATTCATTAATTAAACAAAAATCTAAAGCTAGATATAATAAAAATAAAGTTAAAGTTTTAAATAATAATAAAATTTGGCGTTTGAAAAATAAAGATAAGATGGATAGTTATAAATTAAAATGGAGTTTGAAAAATAGAAATAATTTTAATTATAGATTAAGACAAAAAATATCAGCTTCAATTCGTAGAGTATTAAAGGATAATAAACAAAAAATAGGTTATTTAGATTTTAATTATAGTGAATTAAAAAAACATTTGGAATCTAAGTTTAGTTCTAATATGTCTTGGAGTAATTATGGTACTTATTGGCAAATAGATCATATAGTTCCTTTGAGTTGGTTTAAAACTCAAGATCAACTTATTAATTATGGGTGGGCTTTGAGAAATTTACAACCATTAGAAACTAGATTAAATATGATTAAAAGTAATAGTTGTGTTGCACTTAGGAAACAGTTAGTTAGTGATAAAGTAATTTTATTATGATTTTTGGAGTGTGGTAAAATGTTGAGTAAGATTGTTGATTTGTTTATTGAGGGAGTGGATAGATTATGAAGATTCCTTTTAGGGTTAAGTTGGAAATGGCTTTGATAGAAGCTAATAAATTAGGTTTGAATGAAGTTAATTTAGAATTTAATCCTAAAAAGTTAGAAAAATTAATTATAAAGGTTAAAGGGGTGAATTGAATTTATGTCTGGAGATAGATGTGTTAAGTGTGGTAGAAAGTTAAAGAAGTTAATGCAGTATGATAAGGATTTAGGTAAATTAATTGAAAATGAAAAATTTGTTCAATGTGATAGGTGTGATATTTTGTTTAGAAAGTCAGAAGGGTATAAAGGGGTGAATTGAATTTATCCAATAAAACTATTGAGTTTTATTGTCTTTCAGCAATTATGCTGAAATGGATGATAGGTGATTATTATGGATAGAACAAAATTAGATATTTTTGTTGAAGGTTCTGATTGTGTTAAAGTCTATACAGAAACAAATGGAAAGTTAAAAAGTAGTTTTATTAATTATGAAACTTCTTACTTTCAAACTTTATTTGATTTAAACAAAGCAAAGAAAGAGGGTGCGATTGCTATTTTAAAAGAGTTAGAAAAACAAGTTGATGCTATCGTTACAGCTAATTTAAATAATTATGAATTAAGCCCAGAAGAAGAATATTATAAAAGTATAAAAGATATTGAAAAAGAAATTAAGAAAAGATTGAAAGAGTTACAATCAACTGTTGTTGATGTATCTAACAAACCTTTGGTTTGTTCAATGCAGGGTGTGAAAGAATGAAAGTTTTAGTTGCTTGTGAAGAATCTCAAACTGTGTGTAAAGCTTTTAGAAAGTTATGGCATGAAGCTTTTAGTTGTGATGTTTTACCTTGTAGCGGAGGGCATCCAGAATGGCACATTCAAGATAATGTTTTAAAACATCTTGATGATGGTTGGGATTTAATGATTGCTCACCCACCTTGTACCCATTTAGCTGTTAGTGGTTCAAGATATTTTAAACAAAAACAATTAGACGGAAGGCAACAAGAAGCTATTAGTTTTTTTATGAAATTAGTTAATGCTCCTATTGAAAGAATTTGTGTTGAAAATCCAGTATGTATTATGAGTTCTAAATATCAGAAGCCAACTCAAATTATTCAACCTTATCAGTTTGGGCATGGTGCAATGAAAACTACTTGCTTATGGTTAAAAGGGTTACCAAAATTAATTCCAACTAAAATAGTTGAGAAAGAATATGTAATTGTTAAAGATGGAACTAAATATCCTAAATGGAGTTATGATACTTGGAAATTACCTAAAGAAAAAAGAGCTTTAGAAAGAAGTAAGACTTTTCAAGGTATTGCTGATGCTATGGCGAAACAATGGGGTAATGAAAAAGAGTTGCAGGGTGTGAAAGAATGAATTTTAAAATTATGTTGAGTGAAATGCAGGTTTCTAAAAGGGATTGTGAGATTATTTTGGAAACTTTTGTTTTGAATACGAGTGTTCAGGAGTTTGAAATGTTGAAAGGTATGCTTGAAGCAAGGAATTTAACTACGCCTAAGTTAAATTTAAAGGAGTTGAAACAATGAGTGTTTGTTTGAATTGTATGAGGGAGTTTAAGGTAAGAAAAGGTAGTAGTGGTAAGTTTTGTTCGCTTCAATGTTTTAGAGCGTATGAGCATTCTAATGCGAGTGTGAATGGTATGGGTGTTGCTCGGATTAATAGTAAGGGTAATTGGGTGGCTAAGAATAAAGATAAGGTTTTTGAAAGAAAGTTTATTAAGAAAGAAAATTTGTTTGAGAATTTTGAATCAAAGATTGATGATGCTTTGGAATCTAATTGGCTTGGAGCTAGAGAAAAAAGTTTAGTTAAAGTTAGTGAATTAACTCCAAGAGGAAAATTTATTCTTAAAGCCGCTTTGCAAGATCATTTAACTTATTTAAAATCTAGGAATGGATTGTTTTAAATATTGTTTGGTGTTGTTTATTGTTGTAAGTTCTAACTAACGAGTTTAAGGGAGTGTGATTGAGATTGGATTTAAAACCGCTATTTTTTATACTAGTCTTGGTTGCACTCCTACTCACTCCTGGCTGCTTAGAATCTAATAATACTTTGACTCCTCCTTTTACTACTAGTCAGTTTGTGAATAAAGCTACTGATTTAAATTATACTGATTGGAAGGATGGAGATTATAATAACATGGTTTTGGTTTTTGATGGTAATAAAATTAGTGTTGCTGATGCAAGTGATTTGAATGTTAAAAAAAATATTTATTTAGATGGTAACTTTTTTGGTAATCAGATTTATGGGGAAGATTGGAATAAGTCAGATACTGGTTTTGAAACTGTTGATTTAGTTACTACTGATGTTTATGTTAGAGTAAGAAATTTAACGGCTGGTTTGAATAATGGTTTTACTGTTAGCGACGGTAATTTGATTGCTATTTATAGTGGTGTGTATCAAGTTAATGCTAAAATTGGTGCTAAAAGTGTTGCTGTTGGTGGAGATAATGGAATGAAAGTGTTTGTTAATGATGTTGGACAAAACCAGTGTTATGACCACGAATCTACTAATCAAAACAATATGATAGGATTTATTATTGCAGGATGTATGGTTAGATTAAATGCTGGAGATAAAGTTAATATTAGATTTGATGACCACATGAATCCAGTAAGTGATTTAGTTTTATATAACGCTAACGTAAATATTTTACGAGTTGGAAATTAATATTAACTTATTTAAATTTTAATTAAAGTGATTTGGTGTGGGTTGGTTTTTGTGTCCTTATTGCGACATTTATAATCATTTAGAAAATGGTGTTTGTAGTGAGTGTGGAAGAAAAGTTTTTGAGGAAGTGAAATAGGTTTTTGTATTGTAATGATAATTGTTTATATACTTTTATTATATTAATATAATTTGGTTGATTTTTATGGATTTGATGTGGTTGTGGTACGGTTTCTTAATAATTACTTTCATGGGTTTGATGTTAGCTGTGATGTGGTTGGCTGATAGATCAATAGAGTTTCTTCAAAAAGTTTGGAGTAAAATATTCCAACCTTTAAACAAACCTTTTTAATAACTTCGGTTCTATTTAATTGTAATGGATTTTAAAAACTTTTTAATTGTAGCATTAATGCTAATGCTTTGTTTAAATGTTTTTGCAGCAGCACCAGTAATTACAGCAGTAACTGCTTCTCCTATTTCAGTAACTGATCATAATTATTCTAATTGGAAATCTCCTAATTACATGACTTTGAGAGCAGCAGTAACTGGAGCTGACTTGAACAAAGATGGTTGTGGATACGCTATTGACGGTTCATGGAGTTATCCTACAGGAACAGACTTAAATTTAGACACTAATGTTTATACTATTATAGTTCAAGCTCTTGCAGAGGATGATACAAACTGGGGAATTAGTTGTACTAACACTGCTGGAGAAACAGGTTACTTTTTTAGAACAATTTATTTAGATGCAAATGCTCCTTTAAGTGGATCAAGTTTTGACGGAACAAGCACTTTAACTTTAACAACAAGCGATTATGCAACAAATACTGGTAATGGAAGTGGAATACAAGACTTGTATTATAGAATAAATAGTGGAACTTGGACTAGTGCAGGAGCAGTAACACAAACAGACTTAGTTTTAACTCCTGGAAATTATACAATAGACTTTTATGCAATAGATAACCTTGATAACAACGAGTGGGCAACAGAAGGAGATTATTGGACAACAACATTTTATGTTGGAGCAGTAACTAATTCAGCTTGTGGATTAATAAATTTAATACCAATAATTTTGGCAGCAATTCTTTTAATAGGAATTTTAATGGCTTTAAAACTTGGAGTTCAAATAACTCCTGAAATAGTAACTGCTTTAGTAATAGCAGCAGTGGTTGGAGTAATAGCAATAATAGTTTATAGCCAAGTAGTTGTAGGATTTTGTGCAGTATAAAATTACAGTTATGTTTTTAGAGAAACAAAGTTTCTTTAAAGACTTTAACAAATAATACCAGTTGATTTACGATGGAATATAAAGGACAAGTAAATGTAGCTGGAGCAGCAGTAGCGGCAATCATAGGTGTAATAGGTATCATAATCTTTGCATCTGTGTACACAAGCCTTAACACAGACTCAGTAAGTGCAGGAGCAGTATCGCTTTTGAACTTAGTTGATCTATTGTTAGCAGCTGTTCTAGTAGTTGGTATTGTTGGTGTATTAGCAATTTTCGGAATGAGAAAGTAAAGCTAATATCTCAATGATATTAATTCCTGCCTGAAAAATTGGCAGGAAGTAAAACATAAATGGGCAAAAAGTGATTATGAATGGCATTACCGATAGCAGTGTTCTATTTTCTTGTAATTGTAGCTGTAGCTTTGTTTATAATAGGTTTAACTCGTTATAGTGTTGGAGCTGGTTTTAGTTTTACTGCTTTAAGTGGAGTATTTTTTATTTTAACAGGATTGCTTTTATGGACTGGTGGCCTTCAAACAACTACTTTAAACACTTGGGATACTACTAGCGATGTTATTACTGCTGAGTATCAAGAATTAACTTTTGGAGTTAATCCTGAAATAATGTTGTTATCTTATTTTTTTACTTTTGGTGGTTTTTTTCCAATAGTCTTGGCTTTAAGAAATGTTTTTTTGTTTAAGCAAAGTTTGAAAGCTGAACAAGAATTAGATTTTAATTAAATAGTTTAAATTTAGATGGGTGCTAGTGTATGGGTTTGTTAGATGCAATTAAAGGAACTAATGAAGATAAGAAAATGTTTGAAGCTCAAATGCAAAACGAGGAAAATAAGTTGGCTGTTGATTATGCTACTCGTTCTAATGATTGGGCTAGTGCTGGGCAAGATTCTCAGGTTAATTTGTATATTGTTTCTAATTCTAGAAAGTTTTTGCCTCATAAACCTGTTAAGATTTTTAATAATGGTAAAGAGGAAGTTGTTTTTATTAAGAAGGAGAATTATTCTGATTTTTTAGAACCTTATAGTGATGATGATTCTCTTTCTTTTAGTGATGAGGATGGTAGGCATTTAAGCGATGAAATACTTAAAACTAATATAATGATTCTTGATTATGCTGATCGTTATGAATCTAATGTTGATAGGAGTTATTGGGCTAGAGAATTTAATATGGGTGTTAGGTTAAGAGAAGGTTTGTTAGTTGGTACTCGTACTACTGGTAATCCGATTAAAGCAGCTAAGTCTAGTAGTGTTTCTACTAAGGCTGAGATTCATCGTGTTCAACAGGAGCAGGGTAGGAAGCAATTTGGTTTATTTTAATTAAATTTGATTGGAGATTGGATTTATGGGCAAATTCATTAATAAAGCGAAAAGTTTTTTTGTTGAGCGTAAGACTAATGTTTTAATTAAAGCTGCAAGTCTTAATAATCTTAATTTAGAACAACACTATAAAATTTATTTTAGATGTTTAAATAATGTTGTTGATGGAGTTTGGGATTCTAATACTAAGCTAACTTGGAATCTTGGAATTGTTAATGTAGTTGATGGAGAAACTGTTTGTACTGATGATGGTTTTGAAGGATTGAAATTAAAGAAGCGTTGTGAGTTGATTGGTAAAGAAAAGGAAGTTAGTATTGAGGATCGTTTTTGGATTGATAAAGAATTAAAACCTTATTTTGAATATAGTTTAAAAAAACAATCTAAAAATGTTAATGATGTTTTGTTTAATGAAATTATTAAAGGTGTAGTTACTGAACAAGAAAGTAAAACTGCTTTTGATATTTTAAATAATAATAGGAGAGCTTTTAGGGGGTTTTTTAAATGACTGAGGCTTTAGATACAATAGAAGGAGATAAGTTAAAAGAGCAGGAGAAGATTGATAAAGAATCTAAACTTCATAAAGAGCTTTTAGATACTCAAATGAAAACTGATTTTGGTATTAGCGATGCGATGAAATCTAAAAACAAAAATGTTTCTATGAGTGGAGATGTTTTGTTTAAAGATATTCAGTTATTTATTCCTGAATTAATTATTAATATTGCTTTGCTTATTTTTGGAGTTCTTGGAGTAGTATTAATGAGATTAATTTCACAAGGTTTTTTAAACGATTTTGTAAAATATGTTTCTCCTCAAGCGTTTGAAATGATTACAGGTCATGTAATGTTTATACAAACCGTTTTAATGGTAGGTATAGCAGTTCCTATTTTGTTTAGTTTTGTTTTGTTTGTTTTTAAATGGTACTTTTTTTATCCAAGAGGAAAAAAAGTATTTGTGTTAAGAGGTTGGAAAACAGGTTTAGCAAGACTTAGTGTTGAAGAAATTAAAGAATCAAGTGTTAAGTTTGAGAATGGAGAAGATGCAGATGTAATGCATATTGATAACATTAGAAAATCTTGGGAATATAATACTGGTAGGCCTATTGTTTTGTTAGAGGAAGGTTTGCCTTATAATACTCCTGTGCATAGACACAAGGAATTGAATGAGCAGGTTAAGGATTATAATAATGTTACTAAAAGTATTTATTCTACTGCTTTGCGTTGGGCTGAGTATCATGTTAAGAAAGGGCAAGGTTTTATGAGTAATCCTCAGAACTGGTTGTTGTTATTAATCATAGCTGGAGTTGTAGTGTTAATCTTTTTTATGATGACTAAAGGTTCTCCTACTACTGCTATTGAAGGTGCTGTTGCAGGAATGACTGCAAGGGGTTGAATGGTATGAGTAATGGGCATGGTGGAAGAAAAATAAAAATAGTTTTTAATTCAAACAGCAGGGGTGAGGTTTTGTTTGAGATTAAAGAGTTGGCGTATCCTCATTCTTGTAGAAGTAAAAAATTCTCAGGGTGCGGTGAATGGTTAGTGTGGGAGCAGAAAGTTCCTCACCGACCTGCCCAAGCATTTAAAGAATTGTTTTTTGCTTTAAGAGATTTAGAGTTAATTGATAATGCTGAGGGTGCTAGAGTTGCGATTGAATATTTTACTAAAGACATGGATTCTAGTAGAGTGGATCGTGTTAAGTTGGTTGAAGATTATAGGAAAAAGTTGCTAACATAAGGTTTTTTAAGTAGTTCGGTTGTTATTATTTGCGAATGGCTACTCTTGGTGGTTGGAAAGTTTCTGAATCTACTTCTCAAAAGGGATTAAATGTTTATACTAAAGGTAGTCAAGTTATTTGGGCTAAGAAAGGTTATGTTCCTCCTAAAGTTAGTGCTGATGAAAAAGCTCCAAATATAACTAAAACTGTTACTCTTGTTAATGCAAAAACTGGAAAGACTAGTACTACTAAAGTTGGTGGTTTTGATAGAGGGGTTCCTGTTAGTAATGTTCTTGAAGCGCAGTTGAAAGCTGAGCGAGATGCTCCTAGTAAAGTTGGCGGTTATTTTGTTACTCCTAGTGGTGGCCAAATTAGTAGTAAGCAAACTGAATCTCAGTTGAATAAAAAGTTGAGTAATGCTAGTGTTGGTGGTATTGATTATTTTTCTAAGTTTGGTAAGAGTGGTTTTGAACCAGTTGTAAGTAAAGGTAAAGATTTTGTTGGGCGTTATGTTCAGGTTGGTGTTGCTGGAGAATCGCAGAGTGTTGTTGGCCAGAGAGCTAGAGATGTTATTTCACAAAGCCAAACCGCTTATACTAGAAGTCAATTACAAAGTTTAGCTGGACAAAAAAAGACAATAGTTAAAGAGCCTGTTGTTAAAGATGAAACTTTTAAAGCTCCTAATTGGCAGAATGTTGTTGCTAAAGGAGATTATATTGGTGGAGGTTTAACTCTTTTAGGAGAGTCAGCTAATTTAATTAGTAATGTTGGTACTAAGATTAAAGAGTATCCTTCTAAACAAATGGGTTTTAGTGTTCCTAAAGCTGAAAATCTTTTAGTTTTTAATCCTCTTGAAGCTCCTCAAAGAGCTGTTTATTTGACTGGTAGTTTTGTTAAAGGGGTGGGTGAAGGTTATCAGTTTTTTGGTAGTGTTCCTGGATTAATTGGAATGGGTGTTAGTGCTGCTCCTAAAGTTTTTGGAGAGTTTGTTTCTAAGCCTGTTGAGAGTGGAGTTAAGTATGGTGGTGCTGGTATTGGTTTTGTTGGTGGTGCTGTAACTAGTATGGGTACTAATGTTTATGAAGATCCTCTTGGTTTTGGTGCAGGTTATGCGGGGGGTTATGCTGCTTTTGGTGTTGGTGGTAAAGGGATTAGTTTGGCTGCTAAGCCTTTTACTTTTGCTACTGGGAAGATATCTAGTTTTGTTACTCCTAGAGTTAAGTTTGGAGATATTGCTTCTAAGCAGGTTGAGGCGTTGTATAAGAAGGGTGATTTGAAGGCTTTGCAGTTTAGTGATGTTGGGGTTAAGAATGTTGATGAATTAATTAGTTATCCTAAGTCTAGTCAGGCGGCTAAGTATTTTGCTAAGACTACTGGAACTAAGTTGGGTAAAGGAGAAGGGGTTGTTGTTAGAGTTATGACTGCAAGAACTGAAGGTTATATTGGTAGGTTACTTGGAAGAAAACAATTAGCTTTAAATAAACCTTATACTGATTATGAAATTGGGTCTGTTTTTTCTGCTGGTGTTGAACCTACTGGTTTTCCTATTAAAGGTTTAGCTAGTGGAAAAACAGCTTATGAGTTTAGTATTTTACCTAAAGCTCCAAAGTTTTATGATCCAAACATTTTGTTAATTAAAACAGGGATTGGTAAAGTTAGTGGTAAAGATAGTGTTAAATTGTTGAAACAATTTGGTTATGATTTAAAACAATCTCCTAGCATTCTTAAACAAAATGTTAGTAAAGTTGCTTCTGATGGTGGTAAGCGTGTTTTACAAGTTAGACAAATTAAAGGTTTTACTCAAAAAGAATTAAATAAAGAATTAAACAAAATTTTAGTTAAACCTAGTCTTAAAACGAGCAAAGCATATCCTACTACTAGTGAATTAATTGGTACTCAAACAGAAGCTGAATTTACTTTTATTAGAGGAACTAATTTAGAAAAAGTTGGTTTGAAAACTCTTGGCCAAAGAGTTACTGGTAGGACTGCTACTACTCAGTTTCCTACTGGTGGTGGAAAAAGTCTTTTGACTGATGTTGAATTGTATGCTAATGTTAGTAAGGCTTCTAGTAAAAGTTTGACTGCTTATGAAAAAAATGTGTTGAAGGATATTAGTCAGGCTGCTAAAGAAGGTTATTCAGTTAAGCGTTATGTTTCTCCTTTTGATGTTCAAAGTATTGGTAGTGCAGGTTTAGCTAGTAGAAGTTTTAGTGTTGGTAAAAGTATTAGTGAAAGTTATTATTCTAAAAAAAGTGTTGATAGAAGTTTTGTTGATTATAGTTTTATTCCAAGTAAAGTTAGTCAATATTCTCCTATTGATGTTAGTCAATATTATGTTCCTAAACCTATTAAAGTTTCTCAAGGTGGCAGTAGTAGAAAGTCTATTCAAGGTGTTTATGATGTTCAAACTAATAAATATTTTAGGCCTGTTCCTGAAAAGAGAATTAATTATGGTAGAGAGAATAGGGATTTGAAAAGAATTTATCGTGAATTTTCTAAGCCTGTTGGTAGAGTTGATTATTATAAATATTTACCTACTGGTTTTAGTGTTCCTAAACCTTATTCTAAAAAGAGTGATGATTTTGTTTTTAAGGAGCGTAGAGTTAAAAGAGTGGGTAAGGTTAAAGGTTTAAGTTATGAGTATTCTGGTAAAGGTATTAAGAATGTTATTTTGCCTATTAGAACTGATTGGTTAAAAGCGTTAAAGTATTATGATAAGAAGCCTAGTGTTTCTACTATTGAATTATTGCCGAGTAAAGCTAAAGGTAGTAAGCAAATTGCAGGATTACTTGGGTTTAAATTTTGATTGGTTGGAGAATTGTGTATGAATGTAATTAATATAGTAGTTGGGGGATTTACTTTAATAATTATTTTATTAATTTTGATGCAACCTATTTTAATTATGAATGATACTTTGACTGGAATTGTTGCTGGATCTACTACAAAATATGGTACTGATTCAGATGGTAATGTTGTTGCTGTTGGTGAATCTTTGTTTGGTGGGGAACTTATTTTAGGGTTAGTTGCTTTGATTGGTGTTGCTTTTGTTGTTGGTTTTTTGATTTGGGCTGGTAAAGGTGGAGAGTCTGATGTTAGTCAAGGTGTTCAGCAAGGTGGGTTTTAGTTTATGAGTTTAAGAGAAGAAAAATTATTAGAAGTTACTATTCTTAAAGCTAAACAAGATATACAAGAAACACAAGGAATGTACGAGGCGTTTATTTAATGCGTGATAGATTCTTTTTCTTAATAATACTAATTCTGTTTATATTTTCAACAAATGTTTTAGCAGCAGATTTAATTAGTGCAGCAGACCGAGAATCAGTAATAGTAGAAATAGACAAAATAACTGCAAGTACAAGTAATGTAAAAGTTTATGATTCAGTAAATAAAATCGCTACAATAAAAAACCCAACAGCAACAACAACTTATGCAAACATAAAACTTTTAACTCCTTTAAAAATGCAAGTAAGAGCAGGTTATCAAAAAGTAGCAGAATTTGAAATAGATTCTAAAGTAACTTATACTGACTTTTTAAAACAAATGTACTTTTTTGATACAAAAAACAAAAATACTCCTGTAAAGCGTGGATTTGATTTGAAGAAAGAAGTTATTAAACAAGTAGAAGAACCTGTTTATGAAATTGTTGAAAGTGCAGAAAAAGACAAAAACGGAGATACACTTTACGAACAAAAACAAATAGGAACAGAAATAAGAAATGTTACAGAATACGAATTATTAAGTGAAAAGAATTTTGATGTAGAAAAACAAAAAGTTTCAATTTGGACAAATGTTGAAATTGGAGATTCTATTGAGTGGATTCCTGAATTATACGGAGCAGTAATTAACGAATGGGCAACATGGGATTACAACACTGATTTAGATTTAATTGCATATTACAACATGAATGAAACAACAGGAACTACTGCTATTGATATTAAAGGACATGATTCAAACGGAACTAATACAAATGTTATTCTTGGACAAACTGGTAAATTAATTTCTGATTATAATTATAGTACAGGTACTTCTTCTGTTACTGATTTAGGAAGCGAAACACCTTTTGATCAAGGTACTGGATCTTTTAGTGTAGCTATGTGGTTCAAAACCCCAGTAAGTAGCCAACAATCTTTAGCAGCTCACGCATTAATGGCTAACGGTGGGACTAACAGAGATGGTTGGTATATGTATATTGGTTCTGATTTTGCAGGAAAAGCACAATTCCAATTTAATTTAAGTGCAAATACTTCTGACATTCATAATATTTATAGTGATAATAATGTTGCAGATAATCAGTGGCATTTTATTGTAGCAGATTACAATGGTACTCATATGTTGATGTATATTGATGGAGTATTACAAGGAACACCTTTTTTAAGTGGTTCTCCAAGAGATGTAGCAAACCAAAAAACCTCAATAGGAAATGCGTACTATCAAGGAAGTTACGGTAATTTACAAAACTTTAAAGGTGCTATTGATGAAGTGAGTTTTTGGGGAGAAAGTTTAAGTGCAACAGACGTAAATAATTTATACAGTGCAGGAGTAGGATTAACTTATTGCCCTAGAACAGATGATTTTCAAGAAATTTGTGCTCCTTCTCCAAAAAGTTATATTACTTGGAATGTTTTTAGAAAAGCAACATCAATAAACTTAACAGGAGTTAGTGTTGATTGTAATGTAAATGCTATGGATGCTTCAACCCAAGATTCTCCTTTTGCTAGTGGAGTAGTAGATACAAACACAGTAGCTACTTGTAATTTTACACGAACTGGTTATGATGCAAATAATGGAGTTGTAGTTGTAGTTGATTCTAATAAAACAGTAACAGTAACTTTGACTGATTCTACTGCACCAAGTGTTGGAGCAACAACTTTAACAGGAAGTGGTTTTACAGTTTATTCAACTTATTTTAAAGGTACTGGTAAAATAATTGGAGGAACAGCAACAGACACTGGTTCAGGAATAAATACTGCTAGTTGTTATGTTCAATATTTTGCAGCTGGTAGTTGGTTTAGTGGAACTTGGAATACTGATCACTGTGAATCAGATCCTTTCACAGCAGCAGACACAACAGTATATACTATGAATACTAGAGTAAGTGATGCAGCAGGAAACTTGGGAACAGGAACAGCAACAGCAGCCTACACAGCAGATTCATCCCCTCCAACAAGTACCTTAACTTTTACTGACGTGAATCAATTTACTAAAAGATTCCAAATAGCTTGTAGCGATGTTGGCAGTGGTTGTAAAAAAACATATTATACAATAGATGATGGAACACAATTAAACGGAACTCCTTTAATAGATTACTATAATACATTTACAACTACAGGAAGCCACCATATAGATTATTTTTCAAGTGATAACTTAGACACTAACGAAGTAACAAAAACTTTTACTTTTGATATTAATGGGAAAATGACTGTAAGAATAAAAGACGAAAACACAGGCTTAGATTTAAATGGAGCAACTTTAAATTTAAATGGTTTAGATTTTATTATTAATAATCCTACTTTAATTGACTTAAATTATTTAGCAGGAACAAGCACTAATTATTTAATCACTATTTCAAAAACAGGTTATGGTACAAGATATTACCAATTTGACGGAAACAAATACAGTTTATTTGATTTAAACTTTTTACTTTTAGCTACAAGTTTAGGAGCTAATTTAAATTATGCAATTTATGATACTAATGGAATTAATACAATCAATTCTACTTATTTTGAAATGAAAAGAGTAAATTTAAGTAATTGGAGTATTGGAAGATTAAAAACAAGTGCAACAGGAACTTTAACAATATTTACTAACATTTTTGACCAAAACTATTCACAACTAATAGGAGATATTAACACTTATTCTATGATTAATTTAAGTGTTTTATATCCAAAAAATGAAGATACTTTAATTCAAATTAGCGAATTATGGAAAATAGACTCTAGTGGATCAGGATATAAAACTTATACTGACTTGAATACAACAAAAAATATTTATTTAATTCCTAATTTAGTTACCCCTTATCAAATAAAAATAAGTGATGTAAATGGTAATTATTTTCCAAGAACTTATGATCAACAATATTATGGAAATCCTTTAACAGCAACTTTACAACCTTATTTAATAAATACTACAACAGGATTATTAGTAACAATAAGAGCAGTTTCAGCTTATACAAACCAACCAATAAATAATATAACAATAAAAATTTATAGAAATATTCCTGGATTAGGAAGAACATATGTAGAACAAGTAGTAACTGATGCAAAAGGAGAAGCAATCACTTATTCAGTACTTGGAGCAACTTATGAATACGAAATTTATTCAGGAGCAACATTAATTAGAACAGATGCAATAACTACTACAAGTGCAACTGTTTATATTAAAATAGATGATTTGGTTTATACTAATCCTATTTTACAAGCTGGTTTATTTAATGTTTTATTTAATCCAGGAAATAACAAACTTGGTTTAACTGATAATAATTTAATACAAACAATTTATTTATTTGATTTTAATTCTGATGTTAATATTCAAAACATTTGGATAAAAGTATTAAACACTAGCATTAATGGTACTGATGGTAATGATGCTTATATTTACATTTTAACAATACCTTATAATGATGAAAATACTATTGTAAATTGGATAGATATTAACGCTTTAACACAAGACTTAAATGGAGTAGATTATGATACAAATGGTTATATTAAAGTAGAAGTAATTATAGGAACAAGTGATGGAAATTATACTGCTGTTCAATACTACAAACCATACACAGGATTAGATCCAATTTACCAAATAGGAGAAGGAACAAGAAATATGTTTGGTTGCACATCAGGAAACGATGCTTTCGGAAACCTTTTACCTTGTGCAAATCAATTATTTTTAGCTTTAATATTAACTTTTATTATTACTTGTGCTATGAGTTGGCAATTAGGTTTCACAAATCCAAGCGGTTTAGCTTTAATATTTTTAGGAGTACTTGGATTCTTCACATTTTTAACATGGGTACCAATAATATTATACGCACTATTATGTACAGGTACTATAATAATAATCATGGTTGGAAGGAGTAGATTTGCATGAATGAAAAATGGTTTAGTTACGCAATATCACTATCAATAATGCTAATATTTATTAACGCTTTTATTACAATAGGAGCTTCACAACAAAATCCAGACGGCTCATACAACATTTTTTTAACAGGTTTAGAAAATAGTAATTTTAGTTATTCTACTACTAAGACTAATAGTGGTTTTGAAATAGAAGCTACTCTTGGAGATTCAAGCCAAACTCCAACTAACGAGCAAGGATACCAACCAGTAAAACGAACAAGCGATGGCCAAACAGCAGCCTTTAATTCTTTTGATGCTATTATTACTATGGCTCTTGGAGTAGAGTTAATCATGCTAACTCTAGCAGTAATATTTTTTCCAGTTGCTCCAATCTTTTATGCTATTGCAGCATTTGCTTTCTTTGTTAAAGCGATTGCAGCTGCTTGGCTTGGATCTATGGTTGTTAGACAGATATTCTTTGGGAGGAATTTTTAATGCCTATAAGTCATTTATGCCAAAACTTAAATTTTACTAACTTTGCTCAAGTTGGCCAGTGTTTTACTGAGTTAGTTTTTTTTAGTGATTTAACTTTAGCTTCTATAATGGTTTTGTTATTCTTGGGTTATATGGGTATTAGAGCTCAGTTGCCTTTTGAAGTAATTTATCCTAGCATTTTAGGTTTTAGTTTTGTGTTATGGTTATTGACTGGTTCAAGTTGGTTAATGGGAATATTTTTAATTGGTTTATTGATTGGAGGAATTTTGTTAGGAATAATGTTTTTACAAAACTTAGCAAGAGGATAATTATGAATGATTGGAAGTTGAAAAGAAAGGATAAGGCTTTACGCAATTCTTTGATTAGGATTAAGAATTGTAAGGATTCTGAGTCTGTTAGTTTGTTAAAGAAGCGAATGCATGAAGCGAATGAATATTTAACTAAACTTAAATCTAAACAAGAAAGGGGGTGGTTTAAGTGAGTTATAAGAAAGATTTTAGGAAAATGCAAGACATGGCTTTCATGGGTGCGACTACTCTTCAAGCCACTTCTTTGTTAAAAGGTGCTAGTCCTGTTTCTACTATTCCAGGATTTGTTGGAATTGGGATTGCTGGAGCTACAAGTAACATGAGTAATAGAATGATATCGGGTAATTATGGTAGAAAGAGGCGGAGAAGATGAAGAAGTGTAAGCCTGTTTTTAAACAAGGTTGGTTACCTGATTCAAAGTTTAATAAAAAGGCTTTGAATATGGGTGTTAAGGTTGAGCATGAACATACTAATAATTCTTGTTGGGCTAAACAAATAGCTAAAGCTCATTTAGTAGAAAACAAGAACTATTACAAAATACTAAAAAAACTAAAACTTTAATTACAGAGCCAAATATATTTTTCTTTTATTTGGCTTTCCTCTTTTTTAACCAACTCACAATCTAAAACACTTTTAGTTAAAGCAATAAACGGCTTATCATAACTATTCCAATCATGTTGAGTAACTTGGTTATAGTTAAAAGCAATTCCTATCTTATGAATTGTCCAGTATTCAAAACCAAGATCAACATAAAGAGGATAATTTGTTTCTTTTTGTAACTCAACAGCTTTATTTACAAAAAACCAATCACTTTGGTTAGGTGATTGCATAATAAAAGCAATATTAACAGCAAACAACCCAAAAAACGCTAAGTAAAGTAATGTTTTCTTAACAAAATCATACTTTTCAAGCAAAATCCAAGCATTAGCAACGCTTAAACCAAGTATTGGTATCAAGAAAATGAACAACTTAAAGTTCCAAAGAGTTAAACAAATAAAAAGAGTACCAAGAAACAAAACTCTATTTCTTTTAATCAAAAATATTCCAAAAATGAAAGGTAACAAAAACCAAAACTGCCACAACCCAGCAAATAACTGAGTTTCTAAAATCCCGCTAGAACCATTATTTAAAAAAGTTAAATATCCTGGCCATAACCAAAAGCTAGTACCAACCAACACACTAACTATACTTTGTATAGTGCCTTTCCAATCTTTAGCAGTCAAGAACCAATAAACACCCCAAACCAAAAAAGGATAAGCCAAAATCTCATTCTCAAACTCCCCAAAACCAAATAATAGTATAGGGCTAAGGCCTAACAACAAAAAAATACTAATCCAAGCTAACCTTTCCTCATAATAGTTACTAATCAGTAACCAAATAGGAATAATAGTAAAAAACAAAGATAAAAACATTAAACCCTTAAACAACAACAAAGAATCAGGCAACAAACCCCAAACAACACTAGCAACAGGCTGATTATTCAACGGCTCAAAAATACCAAACCTAACAGCATTCCAAGTAGCATAAGAATCAAAACCAAACAAATCCCCCCTAACCCAAATAGACAAACTGGCCAAAAAAACAAAACAACAAAGCCAAAAATATCTATTGCCCATAAAATTCAAACCAAATCACTTCTTTTTTTCCAAATCTTCAACAACTACATTCTCCTCAGCCTTATAATCAAGCTCACTAGCAAGAACACTAACAGCTTCCTTAACAAGCTCCCACTCCTGCATACTCAACCTAACCTGATTCAACGCACTAACAACTACCTCAAACGCTTCAATCTTTTCCATTCTTAAACCCTCCTAAAAGTTTAGAAATAAAACTACCAATAGTTTTAACTAAAATATATATTATGAAAGCAGGAACTGCTAAACCAATAACAAAACCCAACAACCAACCAATCAAACCAACAAAATCAAACATTCAAAACACCTCCCTGCTAGTAAATCTATCATAAACATCAAACAACCACAAAATTAATCCAGCTAAACAAACAAAAAACCCCAACACCAACCAATCCATTCAAATCAAACCTTTACCAATAGTAGCATGAAACCAAACAACCTCAGCAAGTCCTAACAAAATAATAAACAACAAAAACAACTTAGTCTTAAAATCCCAATCCATAACAATCCCTCAATACTCAATATTTTTAGTATTTAATTTAACATAGTTATCAGCCATGTCTGATCTACTCCAATCAAAGAAAGTCTTTAATTGTTGGCCATTAAACCCAAATTTTATTACAAGATGGGTAGCTCGGAGCTTTCTAAACCCATGAGGATTTATGCTCATAGAAGCAACGAGCTTTCGGTATATTGTTACTCGGTGAAAAGGTAGCAATATTTCTTCATCTTGTTTGCCGATTAATAGTTCTTGAATTGGTTTGATTAACCATTCCTCGTCAAGTCTTATTAAAGCTAGGCGAGAAATATTAGTTTTTCTTTTTTTTAGAACTGAGCAAGTTATTCTCATGTATTTGTTATCTTGGTTTATGTTTATTTTTTTGATTTGGTTTAGTTCTGATACTCTTGATCCTGTTCCGTAGGCTAGTGCTGCTATTTGTTGTTCTGTTTTAGGTAGGTTTGTTATCATGTTTTGTATTTTTTCGTAAGAGTAGTCTTGGGGGTTATTTAGCATACTATTATTAGTAGTGCTATGTTCTTTTAAATGTTTGCAACACTATCCGTATTCTGTTGTTTATAGTGATAATGTGTCCGAGAAATTGTGTTTTTGGTTTCTTTTTTACCACTACAACTATTACAATAATGGGAAATCAAAGCATAACTATAAAAACATAACCCACTATACAATATATAGTTACTATGGGCTTCACACAATCAGCACAACAAATACAAGACCAAATCTCACACAAAGCAGAAGTACTAAGACTAATCAAAAGAACCAACGACACAATAGCAGAATTTGATGAAGTACCCACACTGATAAATCCATTCACTAAACAAACAACCTATATAGAACAAGCACAACGAGGAAAAAAAGTAGCACTAGCAGTACAAATACTACTAATAAATACTAGAAGCATATTACCATTAAAGTTTTTCCAAAACCTAAAAGTAGAAAACAGATATGCTAAAGCATTCACCAAACCTTATTTATTCTTAGCAGAAGATGCAACACAACAATATGAAGGAATAGTGAATATACTTTCTTTTTACCAAATGCTATTAGATGCAATCTACTCACTACCAGACTTTTCAGATGTAATAATGATGAACACAAAAAAACAAAGAAAAAGAATAGAACTAAGCGAAGACGAAGAAGATGAATTATTTGAATTATAATTATGACTGTATTAAATGAAGTATTAAGAACTGATAATCGTTATTGGTTTTTAAAACAAGCCTATCATAAACTACAAGCTCCCTACAATAAACATTTTGCAGTAGCAGTAGCAAGTGAATCAGGAGGAGGAAAATCATATAGTACTCTTAGTTGTGCTTATGCAAACTATCCTGACTTAGATCCAAACGAATCAGTAGCATTTGATGCAAGAAAATTTTTAGACATTAGTAAAGGAAACCACAAAACAGCATTCCCTTTAATCTTAGACGATGCGGGATTAACCGCATTCTCAGGAGATGCACTAAGTAAAGAAGTAGGAGCTATTAGTAAGGTAGCTCAATCAATTAGACACAAGAACTGGCAAGTATATTTAAACCTACCAAATCTAGACTTGTTGGCTAAGTCAGTTAGAATTACTAATCACTATTATTTAGAGCCTGTTTGGATTGATTATCAAACAGAAGAATGTTTTTGTAAATTTCAACGAATGCATATTAATCCTAAAGGTGGAGATAAGTTAAGGTTTATTTCTCCAAGAAAATGGATAACAGAATTTAATGAAGTTACTCAATATGAAGAATTAAAAAAACAAATTTTTCATACAGTTTCAGTTCCTCATCCTCCAAAAAGTTTGGCTAAGGTTTATGAGAAACTTAAAGAGGAAAATATGCAAAAGTTTAGGGAAGAAACGAGAATAGAGTTGGAGAAAAGGCATGAGGCTAAGTTAAGAGTTAAACCTAAGCAGCAAGATGTTGTTAAAATCATTAAAGAGAATCCTCAAAACTTTATGAAAGATGGAGAAATTAATGTTGTTGTTGTTGCTAATAAGTTTGATATGCCTACTAGCACTGCTTATCAGATTGTTAAGAATGTTAGAGAGTCTATGCAAATGGAAAAAGGTTTTATTAGTAGCAAAGAGTCTTTTATGAATAAGGTTAAAGAGTTGAATGGGGTTGAGTAGGCGTGGTGTTTCATGTTTTGCCTGGCCAAACCATTTGTAAATATTGTGAATATAAAAACGATAACAGAAATGTTTGTTTGAAGTATTTTAGACAAAATGATTCTAAAAGGCGTTGCATGAGTTTCAAACATCACAACGGCAATTTACTTAACGAAGGTTTAAATATAAGATAAGTAGTAAGTTATAGTAACTTGTTTTGTAACAACAAGTACGGAGGACTAAAAATCCTCCACTCATAAAAAATCCAACGGAGGGATTAAAAATGATAACAGAAAAAGAAATAACAATAGAAGAAACAACAGACGCAAATTCTAACTGGTTTGACGCATACGACAAACCAAGAGAAACCAAAGACCTACTACCAATATTCAAAATGGATCTAGGCGAAGGACAACTATCAAGAAAAGAAGAAATCATCTTCCTAGACTGCGGACACAAAGGCGACACCAAATTCGGAGAAGCAATCAAATTCCTGATAAACTCAAACAAAAAAGACTATGTATGGTTTATAAAAGAAAACCAATACGCTCTACTTAATCCGATTGCTAAAGAGTTAAAGAAAGGAAACTTTGAAGGCAGAGTAGCAGTAGTAGAAAGAATAGGACTAAAAAAAGAAACAAGATGGGTGATAACCTTCAAGTGATACTCTATGCATTTTGAAACATTTGAAGAACTAAAAAACTGGGTGCAAAAACACCCATAAACTAAAGACGAAGATTTAGAGTAAAGTTTATAAAGAACAAAGTTCTATAATAAGACAGATTGTAACTAAAAACAATCTAAAAAAAACTTTTGAAGGAAGGTGTGAAGGATGAAAAAATGGATAGTAACAATACATTTTGAGGAACGAGATATAACTTATACTCTAACTCAATACCCAACAATACGAGAAGATAAAGGATCAAGCAGAATATTCTTTATAGATGAAAGGACTAATTCTCCAAAAAATTTTCCATACTCTAAAGCAAGTATAGAGGAGTTGGAAGAATGAAAACTCTTAAGCGATGTGGTTTTTGTAATCAAATAATAAAAATTGAAGAACTTGGATTGAAAGATAATGTTTTTGGATTCATGTGTAAATCTTGCTACACTTGGTTAAACCAAGACTTTTTACCAAAATTTAGAGGTGGTAAAAAATGATGAAAAACCACAACGAAATAGCAACAGAAATATTAAGCCAATACAGAATAATAACTTTTCAAGACACTAAAGAAATGTTTTATTGGAACAACGAAACAGGATTATATGAACCTGCTGAAATAATAGTAGAACAATTAGTTCAAGGAGAACTAAAAGAAGATTGTAAAACACATATAGTAACAGAAGTAAAAGACTCAATCAAAAGACAAACATATTGCTCAAGAGAAAGAGTAGGTGCTGAACTAACAAAAATCCCTATTGAAGATGGAATATATGATTTTGAATTAGAAACAGTAGAACCTTATACTCCTGAAACAATATTTTTAACCAAACATCCAATTAAATCAAAAATATTAAATGAAGAAAAAGAATTAATTGATATTCCTGATTTGCTTGGAGAAAACCCAATAGACACTTTTTTAACACAAGTTAGTGAAAATCAAAGTTATAACTTATTGTTGAAAGAAATTGCTGGTTATTGTTTTTACCGAGAAATGCCTTTTCAAAACTTTTTTATTTTAGTTGGAAAAGGTTGTAATGGTAAAAGTGTTTATTTGAATATTTTAAAAAAGTTGATTGGAGAAAAGAATTTATCTACTTTAACTTTACAAACTATTAGCGAAGGTGGTTTTGAGTTAGGTTATTTATATCAAAAGAATTGTAACATGACTGGAGATTTACCTAAAAAGGCTTTTCAAGATGTTGGACATATAAAGGAATTAACTGGTGGAGATACTATTACTGCTAAGCAGAAGTTTAAAGATCCTTTTTGTTTTAAGAATCATGCTAAGTTGATTGCTGCTTGTAATGAAGTTCCTGAATCTCCTGATACTACTGACGGTTTTTTTAGGAGAGCTGTGATTATTAATTTTCCTAATTCATTTGAGGGTAAAGCTAATCCTAATTTGTTGCAGGAAGTTGCTACTGATCAGAATCTTTGGTTCTTTTTTAAGAGTTGTTTGAATGCTTTTAAATCTGCTAGGGATAATAATGGTTGGATTGTTAATGAATCAACAGAAGAAAAGAGGGATAAGTATGTTGTTTATAGTAATTCTGCTATTGCTTTCTGTGGAATTAGTTTAGAGTATGAGCCTGATTCTAATTTGAGTAGTGAAGTTATTTATGAACAGTATGCTGCTTATTGTAAAAAGAAGCAAGTTGCTGCTAAGAATGAAGTTCATTTTTTTAAATCTTTGTATAACTTTTTTGGTAATAAAGTTTTTAAGCGAAGATTGAAAGAGAATGAAGGTTTGACTAATAGGCGTATTTATGTTATTCAAGGAGTTGCTTGGAAAGAAGCGTATGAAGCTGAACCTTATGCGAAGTTGAGGTTAGGTTTATGAAGTCTTAGATGTCTTAGTAGTCCTAGTAAATCTCTATTGTAGGTAAATATGGAATATTAAGTAATAATAGGGATTTACTAAGACTAGTGCGACTATTGTGGAAATAAGCTCTATTTGAGCTTCTTTTTCCGATAGCTTTATATATTAGTTAGGTTGTATATATGTTAGAGAGGTTGTATGTATGATAGATGGTTTAAGACAGGTTAATTTGAGAGTTTCAACTGTTGAACGGTTGAATAAAGTTAAGGCTGATAAGCAGTTGGCTAGTTTGAATGCTGCTGTTAATTGGGCTTTGAATAATGCTGGGGTGGAATGATGTCTTTGTATTCTTTTGTTGGATCTGAACCTGAGCCTAAGTTGTATTGTGAGAAGGAGTCTGGTTTGAATATTTTGGTTAGGGAAGTTTTGTGGGATGATGGTTATGGTAGATTCTTTGAGTAGGATTGTTGATTTGTTTATTGAAGGAGTTGCAGGGTGTGAAAGAATGAGTGATAGTATAAAATGGTTTAAGGTTGTGTCTAAGAATTTGAAGGCTAAGGACGGGGGTTGTTTTGATTATGCTCCTTTTGTTGGTAGTAAAAAATGGACACCTATTATTAAAAATGTAAAGGTTTGTAGTAAGGGTTATCATGTTACTAAGTATTGGAACATGTTTGTTTCGAATAATGAAGATAGAATTTTTGAAGTTGAAGTTAAGGATTTGGCGGGGGAAGAAGTTTTGGTTGGTGTTTGTGAGAAGGCTGTTTGTTCTTCTATTAAGTTAGTTAAAGAATTTATTCCAAATTATGATACAAATAGGAACACTGGGAATTTGAACACTGGGCATTGGAACACAGGGGATTTGAACACTGGGTATAGGAACACAGGGGATTGGAACACAGGGGATTTGAACACAGGGAATTTGAACACAGGGGATAGTAACACTGGGCATTGGAACACTGGGCATTGGAACACTGGGGATAGTAACACTAGGCATTGGAACACAGGGAATAGGAACACAGGGAATTTGAACACAGGGAATAGGAACACAGGGGATTTGAACACAGGGAATTGGAACACAGGGGATTGGAACACAGGGAATTATCATGCCGGAAGTTTTAATACTAAAGAAGTTGAGAAAGTTTATTTGTTTGATAAAGAAATTTTGAAAACAGATTATGATAAAATAGTTTTTCCGAGTTATTTTTATTTTGAATTAAATGCAAAACTTGGTTACCAAAAATCATGGATAAAAAGTTTTAAACAGGCAAACAAAGATGAAATCAAAACAACAATTAACTTACCAAATTTTGATTTTGAAGTGTTTGAACAAGTAACAGGAATAACAAAAAAGATGATTACAAAGAGGTTGATTTAAATGAAAGAATTGTTTGAGTTAAAAAGATTAGATTCTATGGAAGAAGTTAGAAAGTATATTAGGGCTTGTGAGGGTAGGCATACTCAACAAGCAATTTATTCAACATTTCATGATTGCTTAACGCAAGTATGTTATGGGTGCAAAAAAATAAGAACAAACAAAAAAGGGGTGAATTGAATTTATGGGTAGTACAAGAACTAAATGTAGATTGAGTACTTTTGAAGGAGATATTTGTTCTTATGTTGAAAAAGGTAGGAGAGAGGGTGCGATTACTGAACTCGAAAAGGAATTAACTAATTTAAATATAGAATTAAAAAAATATGAAAGGCAGATTAGACTTGCTGATTTAAGTATAAAACAGTATGCTAAAGGGTTAAGAGATAAAACTCTTGGTTTAATAGTAGATTATGAAAAGCGTTTGAAGGAGTTGCAGGGTGTGAAAGAATGAGTAAAAGGAATTGGCAGTGTAAGGATTGTGGTTTGTTTCATTGGGGTGTTGCAAGACAAGCAACTGGTAAAGAATTAAAACAGGCTCAGGAATTTATTGATTGTGATGAAGATATTGAATGTTATGATTATCCTAAAAATGAAAATGATTGGAGTATAGCTGTTCTTTATTGTGGTGAGAATCAATTTGAAATGAGTGAAGCAAGTGATAATTGTTTAGAAGATTTTTGTGAAAAGTGTCAAAAGAAATTAATTAAATATGGTGTATTTGAAAAAGAAGAAGAGTTGCAGGGGGAATTATTATAGATTTGATTGTTTTGTTATCTCCTGTAATGGAAATAATGTTTAAATATTTTATGGAGTTGTTGAAATGAGTGTTTGTTTGAATTGTATGAGAGAGTTTAAGGTAAGAAAAGGTAGTAGTGGTAAGTTTTGTTCGCTTCAATGTTTTAGAGCGTATGAGCATTCTAATGCGAGTGTGAATGGTATGGGTGTTGCTCGGATTAATAGTAAGGGTAATTGGG
>Ga0247841_10003458_pt1 | contig 29190 bp, 23 predicted proteins | sample LaCruzMarch2015__2_FD_192410 | JGI IMG/M metagenome (GOLD analysis project Ga0247841, IMG submission 192410) | Freshwater microbial communities from meromictic Lake La Cruz, Castile-La Mancha, Spain - LaCruzMarch2015_18m | ecosystem: Environmental > Aquatic > Freshwater > Lake | place: Spain... | reverse complement strand
TTACCTGCTAATATTGATTTAGTTAAATCTATTGCTAATAAGTACAATTTGATTGTGTTGGAAGATTGCTGTGAATCGCATGGTGCTGTTTTTAATAATATCAAAGTTGGTAATCATGGTATTGCAGGCACTTTCAGTTTTTATTGGGGTCATCACATGACAACTGTGGAAGGGGGAATGTTATGTACTGATATTGATGAATTAAATGATCTATTTATTCTTAAAAGATCACATGGTTTAGCCAGGGAGTTAGACTCTTCAAAACACGAATTTTATAAAAAGAAATATCCAGAAATTGACTTCAACTTTTTGTTTCTTACCCATGGCTATAATTTCAGAAACAGTGAATTGCATGCAACAATTGGTATTGAACAATTAACTCAGCTCGATCGTTATATTAAAATCAGGAATGCAAACTATGAAAAATTTGTTAAAATAGTTTCTTTGATTGAAGACAAAATATTCCTTTTCAATTCTGAAGGTATTTCATCTTTCTGTTTGCCGTTCATTTTTAAAGAAATAAAAGATAAAAATCTGTTACAATCTAAATTCCTTGATAATCAGATTGAAACTCGCCCAATCATAAGCGGAAATCTTTTGCGTCAGCCATGTTTTAAATCCTATGAGAATTATTCTGATTTCCCCAATGCTGAGGTTTTACATCAAAATGGATTTTATATTGGTAATAATCAATTCGTGAACGATGAACGATTAGATATATTGAATAACATTCTTAAAAAGGTTTTTTAATCATGTATTTACCTGAATTAGAGTATAAACTGATACTAAGAAGCATGCCAATTTTGTGTGTTGATTTGCTTATTATCCATGATGGTAAATGCCTATTGCTTAAAAGGGATAACGAACCTGCAATGGGTCAATATTGGTTTCCCGGGGGTAGAATAAATAAATTGGAAACTATAAAAGATGCTGCCATCAGAAAAGCAAAAGAAGAAACAAATCTGGATTGTGAGTTTGTAAAAATAGTATCTGTGGAAGAAACGATTTTTTTCAAAAATAAAAATATGACAACGGATGTACATACTGTAAACATTTGTTGTCACCTGACTCCGTTTAGTATAACACCTTTACATTTTGATAACTATCATAGCGATTATAAATGGGTTACAAAACACAATAACTCATATCATAGGGCTGTGAATAATCCACTATCATTAATGGGGTTAAATTAAGGTATAGCTTAAAAGGTAATTTAAACAATTGTATAAATCTGCTATGAGGATAAATGTAAAAAAGATAACCATACCTAAGCTAATTAAGCTAGTACGACGTTTACTAAAAAAAATAAATTATCTATATCAAGAAAGAATTTTCAAATTTTATCCTTTGCAATTACTCAATGAGGTTCAAAATAGAGCGTTGCAAATAAATGGTGTAAACGAATTCCACATTGAAAGTATACGTTTAAGTAATACTGAAGTGAGCGGTCGAGGTTTACCTAGATATCAAGAGGAAATAATTTCAAACGGCCATTTCATATCAATTTGTCCAACATGCGGCAAGAACATTTATTCTGAAAAATCATTACCTGTATTTGTTCATGGTTTTGACTTGCCAATATTTTATAAATTTAGTTGTTGCTATGAGTTTTACTTAATATCAGCAAAAAGCCCTGCAAGAATTTTAGGGATTTATATTCCCCAAAAAAATGTGATTATCTCATTAGAAAATTACATCGATTATCCGCATAATTTGAATTACTATGGGTTGAAAACTTTCTTAATTTGGATTCGGGAACTAGAAGGATTGAAGAGAGTATATAGTGTGCAAGCTCAGCCACAAAAGGCACGAAAGGGGAAACTACTGGTACTTACAGGATTTCTTGATAATTTTGGTCATCACCTGCCCGATGAAATAGGTGGACTAAGCCAACTAAGTTTATCTGAATTGTCAGGTTTAGAAATTTTAATAGGACCGAATGACTGGTTTAATTTGAAAAATATTTTCAATGAAGTTGAACAATACGATGAAAGTTTAAAAAGCAATTCTCCCGATCTTATTGGCCGAGTCTTTTCATACATTGAAAAAAGTGGAGCATTTGCTACTCGTATTACTTCTAACCTTCCTTTAAGCAATGCAATTTGCGAAAAAATTATTAATATTTCTAAGAAGCAATTAAATAAAGAAAAAAGTAATTTGTTATTAGAAATACAAGGCACTCCAATTGTTTGGATTACACTGCGTTCTCATTGTCGCTGTTGGGACGGTCAGGTCGATGGACTTTCGAAAGTTATTAATAAGCTATACCTATGTTTTCCAAATATTGCAATTGTTTTTGATGGCCTTCACAGAGAAACAAACAGCTATGAACTAATAAAATCAAACATTCACCCTCAAGTAAAAGTTTTTTCTGTTTTGGGTTTTAGTTTATATGAGTCAATTCCTTTTGTAGTCAAATGCAATCTATTCATTGCTCCTTTAGGTGCCGGAGTTGCATTAACTTCAATTCCAAATATTCCCGGCATTTTGCATACGCACTCGGAATGGGCGAAACAGGAATTCATCATACCAAGCCCAAGAGAAAATGGTGTTAATTGTATTGTTATTGGTGGAGAAATCACTTCTGGAAAGGACGTATTTGATTTCAACTATGAAATTTCAACACAGAAATTATTTGAAAATGCAATGAAAGTATTGGAGTCTTTAGGCTTTCATTCAAATACCGGCTTAGAGGGTTAGAGTTCTGGAATTCATAGAATCACTCATGTCTTCATGAATTGTGCTAATCAAGGCATGTATTTGTCTTTCATATTTTTATCAACAAATTTTGATATATGGACATTTAGGATAATCAATTTAATTTGAAAAAATGTTCAAAAATTATGAATGTATACGGCTGGTATATTGTATCCAGTGTGGAATTTTCTGGCTGCCTCATTAGCTTGTATTTACCAACAGATGCGGAAACAGATTTGTAAGCTCGCCATGTTTTAGGTCTTGGATGTGGGAGGCTCCCATGTAAGATTAAATTACTATTGTTCTAGAAGATTATGTTATTTTAAAAATGCTCATTTGATAAATGCAAGCCTCCATCATCATCCCCACCTGCAACCGTGCCGACCAGCTTTTCCGATGCCTGAACAGCCTGGTAGCTTTGGATTTTGCATGCGTTGATTATGAGATTATTGTTATTGATAATGGGTCAAAAGATAATACGAACGAAGTAGTTTCAGGATATGTTAATGAGCATCCGAAACATATTATACGATATTTTTATGATAATATTCCCGGCTTATTAACCGGAAGACATCGCGGTGCAAAAGAAGCGAAAAGCGAGATATTGGTGTTCGTTGATGACGATATTCATGCTGATAAAGGTTGGTTAACAGCAATTGTCGATACATTTAATCGCTTTCCTGATGTACATTTGGTGGGTGGTAAATGTTTACCAAAATACGAAACTGAACCGCCCACTTGGTTAAAGTATTTTTGGTATTCATTGCCCGATGGCGCAAAAGTGTTGGGTGACTTAAGTTTGTGCGATTTTGGGGAAATTGAGAAAGAAGTTCATCCTACTTGGGTGTTCGGGCTAAATTTTTCTATCCGAAAAAAATCGTTATATGAATTGGGTGGCTTTCATCCCGATTGCATCTCACCTCTATTTCAGCATTTTCAAGGAGATGGTGAAACGGGCTTATCTTTGAAAGCTTTAAAAAACGGGTTTAAATCTTTTTACAATCCAAAAGTATTGGTTTACCATGAAGTGCCAGTCGAAAGAATGACATTGGGATATTTTGATAAACGATATTTTTATCAGGGGATTTGCAATTCATATACCGAATTACGACAAAATGATGGATTTGAAAGTGTGGTATCGACGAATAGCATTAAACGAAAGATTAAAAAATTTTTACGCCTGATGTATCGATCAGCATTTCCAAATCCAAAATTATCAATTCAAGGAGAAACAAATTTTGAAAAGGAAATGCTAAAAGTTAGATTTAGGTCATTTGAAAGAGCAGGCTATAATTTTCACCAGGAGATGGCAAGAAATAACCTAGTTGTTTTGAAATGGGTGCTGAAAAAGGATTATTGGGATTATTCAATTCCGGGATTTACTTCAGATGAGAACAATGTATCATCAAAATGATAAATTGAAAAACATAACATGATAAAGAAAATACTTCGCAGATTATTTCCAGTTGCAGATATCAACGGCGTAAAGCTCGATATATACAATACTCAGATTCAGCAACGGCAATTGTTTTTCAGTTATAAAAATCTAAGAAACTTAAAAAATAATTTACCCTCTTTTTCAGATACCGGCTTTCGTGTTTTTTCTCAAGGTGATGAAGACGGGAAGATTATGTTTATTTTCGCAATGATAGGTTTTTCTAATGGTGTATGTGTTGATATGGCATTTGCATCGCCCTATGGTGCAAATACGACAAATCTGATTTTAAATTGGGGTTTTACTGGGTTGCTTGTCGAAGGTAGTGATCTCTCATCGACACAAGCTTTTTTCAATTCGCACAAAGATACTTGTGTTTTTCCTCCCACATCTGTCAGCGCCTGGATAACTGCAGAAAATGTAAATGAACTATGCCAGCAGAATGGGATCACAGGCGAAATTGATTTCTTTTCTCTTGATATGGATGGCGTTGATTATTACATTTGGAAATCGCTGAATGTAATAGAACCAAGAGTAGTTGTGGTTGAATATCAGGATATTTTAGGACCAATAGTCTCGTTAACCGTTCCATATAAAGCTGATTTTAATCGGTATGATATCCATCCTGATTTTTGCAGTGCTTCTCTTTCAGCATTTGTTAAGTTAGGAAGAGAAAAAGGGTATCGTTTGGTTGGAATAAATCATTTGGGCTACAATGCTTTTTTTGTGAAAAACGGAATAGGCGAAGATGTATTACCTGAAATATCTGCAACTTCCTGCTTCAACCATCCTAAAGTTAAATGGGGCATAGAACAGCGCTATCCGCATGTAAAAGATTTTCCATGGGTAGAGGTATAAGAATCTAAATTAAAGTTCGTCAACATGTTACAAGAAATAAAACACAATAACCAACTGCTTGCAATTATTATTTCAAATAAATATTCCGAACCAGGCATACAGTTCTTCACCCCTGATGATTTTTCGCAGCAATTGGCCTTCATGAAACATCCGGCTGGGAAAATCATCCAGCCCCATGTGCATAATTCCGTGCAGCGTGAAGTGCATTTTACAAAAGAGGTACTATTCATCCGAAAAGGCAAAATAAGAATAGACTTTTATACTAACCAGCAAGATTACATCGATAGTCATATCCTTGAAACCGGCGATGTAATTTTATTATCAGAAGGTGGCCATGGGTTTGAAATATTAGAAGAAACCGAGATGATTGAGGTAAAACAAGGCCCTTATGCCGGAGAAAAAGATAAATCAAGGTTTGGACCGGTTGCAGAAGACAAGGTTAAATTTGCAACTAATCAGGAAGACAGACAGTTAGATATCAGACTACAAGAGAAAACCATGCGTCGGCATTACAAATAATCAAAATGGATAATAATTTCAATCTCTATAGCAAATATTACGATTTGCTTTATCACAGGAAGGATTATCACGCAGAAGCAAACTACATCTCTGATTGCATTAAAAACTATTCTCCCAATGCAAAAACAATCCTCGAATTTGGCTCAGGAACCGGTGGCCATGGATTGATCCTGAAGAAAATGGGCTATGATATTTTTGGGCTTGAACGGAGTGAACAGATGGTTGAAGAGGCAACGCTTCGTGGATTTCCATGTGAGCAGGGAGATATAGCACATTTTAAGGTAGATAGAAAATTTGATATTGTGATTTCTTTGTTTCATGTTATATCTTATATCAACGATAATGCATCATTAAATAAGGTTTTCAGAAATGCATCAGACCACCTAAATCATGGTGGCCTCTTCATTTTCGATGTATGGTATTCTCCGGCAGTATATTATCAAAAGCCTGAAACACGTATCAAGAAAGTGGAAAATGATGAACTAAGTGTTTTACGCATCGCTGAACCTGAAATTCATTCAATTAATAATATTGTTGATGTCAACTATACTATCCTTGCTAAAGACAAAAATACTGATGTATGGATTGAGTTTCAGGAAAAACATCCAATGCGCCACTTTTCTATTCCTGAAGTAAATTTGTTAGGGGACTTTACAGGATTTGAAACTTTGAGGGCTGAAGAATTTTTAACAGGCACTCAACCTTCTGAAAGTACCTGGGGAGTTTGTTTTATTCTTAAAAAAAAATAGGATGGGAATACCTGTAAATGTACCTCTATTGGATGGGAACGAGGAGAAATATTTAATAGAATGTATTCGGACTGGATGGATTTCGTCAGAGGGTCCTTTTGTCAAACAATTTGAAAAAAAATTCTCGGACTTTATCGGTCGTGAAGAAGGAATTGCTGTTTCCAATGGATCTGGGGCATTGGATGTTGCAGTTCAAGCTTTGAAAATCGGCCCGGGTGACGAAGTTATAATGCCCGCATTCACTATAATTTCACCTGCTCAATCTGTTGTGAGGGCTGGTGCAACACCAGTTTTGGTGGATAGTGATTTAGACACATGGAACATGAATGTTCATCTAATCGAATCTAAGATTACAACTAAAACAAAAGCAATCCTGGTTGTTCATATTTATGGACTACCTGTCGATATGGATCCTGTTTTGGAATTATGCAAAAAGTATGATTTATTTCTTATCGAAGATGCAGCTGAAGCGCATGGTCAAACATATAAAGGGAAAAGGTGCGGTTCATTTGGAGATATAAGTACTTTCAGTTTCTATCCCAATAAACACATCACAACTGGAGAAGGTGGAATGATCATGGTTGATAATCATGAACTCGCCGAACGTTGTCGAAAACTAAGAAATCTGGCATTTGAACCAAATGGCAGAAGATTCATCCATCATGAACTAGGTTGGAACTATCGTATGACAAACATGCAGGCTGCATTGGGTTTAGCTCAACTTGAAACAATTACTATGCATATAATTAAAAAACGGAAAATCGGAAAGGCCTATCATGAAGGCTTACAAGATCTAAAGGGATTTCAACTTCCGTTAGAAAAGACCAATTATGCCGACAATATCTTTTGGGTGTTTGGCATTGTTGCAGAGACCGAAGATTTATGTGAAAAAACAGTTAGATATCTAACTACTTGTGGCATCGGGACCCGTCCGTTTTTCTGGTGCATGCATGAACAACCTGTATTTATTAACTTGGGTTTTTTTGTGAATGAAAAGTATCCTGTGTCTGAAAAACTTGCCCGAAACGGCCTTTATTTGCCAAGTGGTTTAGGAATAACAGATTTTGAACTCAATAGTGTAATCGATCATTTATGCAAGTTTTCTTTATAACAGCAAATTATGATACTTTTAATAATCCGACATTAAACGGGGTTTTTCATCTTCTGGAAAAAAATAATATTACAGTTTATCTATTTTGTCCCCCACAAAGAAAGAATTTTTCATCTACCTTCAAAAACATAAAAAAGAAAAACATAACAATTTTACCCAACAGGAGAAGAAATAAAATTAAATATTTAGTTAACTATTTAATATTCGAACTTTACCTTTTAAGAACAACTTTAATCGTAATATGTAAGAGGCCAAATCGTATAATAGGAATTGATCCAGTTGGAATTGTTTACGCGAATAATATTTATCGGAAAGTATCCTATATTTTCAAAAATTTAAAACTAGATTATTTTTCTTTTGAGATATTTTTTAAAGACGAAGGGGCAGATAAAATTGCCGAAATAGCAGCATGTAAAAATATTTCAAACCTCATAGTTCAGGATGAAACAAGAGAAAAATTGATTAAAGAAGAAAATAAAATTTCGGATAAAGTTGTCATCCATCAAATACCAGTCGCACCAATTATTGAATTTGATAAAAATCGGGGGCAAGAATCCTTTAGGGTCAAACATAATGTTCCATTCGAATCCAGACTATTATTAAATTTTGGTTCATTCAATGAGTGGACTGGTTCTGAAATTGTTTTTAATTTATTGGACAAGGGTCTTCCTGAGTTATGGATTTTAGTAATTCATAGTACATTCCCTTTACTACCTTCTATTAATGAAAAATTACTGAAGTATAACAAAAAAAGACTGCAAGTAGTTTTATCCACAGATTATATTAAAACATACCAAGACGTATATTATTATATAAAACAATTCAATTGTGGATTGGCATTGTATATACCTGGGAAAACGATTTATACTGGAAGGAACCTTTATCATATAGGATTGTCATCAGGAAAAATTTCAAGTTATATATTAAGTGAAATACCAATCATTATGTCGGATTTGCCTTTTTTTAGAATGTTAAACGAAAAATTCAATTTTGGACATATTGTTAATTCAGCAGATAATATTTATAAATGTTTAAAGAAATTTGATTCAACTGAAATGCGAAATATGCCATCAAAGGAGTTGCAAGAACTTGTAGATCCAAAGATTAAACTTAACGATTACATCGTAGGGTTAAAAATGTAAACTGAAAGGGATTTGATATATGAAACCATCAATTATTTGTATTATAACCATTACAATTATTTATGATAGGCAAAGATGATTTAGTTAAACCAGTACTATTCATGGTGTTTAACCGACCTGATAAAACTCAGCAGGTATTTGATGCAATACGGATTGCAAAGCCTAAGAAACTTTATATCGCTGCAGATGCGCCTCGTGAACATATTCCTGAAGATTATGATAAATGTTGTAAAGTGAAGTCGATAGTATCGAAGATTGACTGGGATTGTGATGCAAAATTTTTGTTTCATGAAAAAAACCTTGGATGTTCTTTAGCTGGTATCGCAGCCTGGGATTGGTTGTTTTCACAAGAAAAATGGATGATTTTTTTGGAGGACGATGGGGTTCCTTCACAATCATTTTTTTGGTTTTGCCAAGAATTGCTCGACAAATATGAAAATAATCTTAACATTAGTTATATCTGTGGTCAAAATTTTGGTACGACCCATGGTGATGCAACGTATTTTTTCACCCGTTATGCTGGATCGACATGGGGCTTTGCTACATGGAAAAGGACCTACGATTTATTTGAATATAAATTTGAAAACTATAAGGAGATTGTAAGAAGAAAGTCCTATAAAGATCGTTTTCTTACAAAATTTGAATATAAATATCGAACACGACAATTTGAAAATTATATTAAGCATGGAGGTAATACGTATGATTTGCAACATTCATACTTAGTTTATAAATACGACTGGTTAGACATTATGCCTAATATAAACATGGTAACAAATATTGGATTTGATTCTGAAGCGGCAAATACAATAGTAACTAAGGATTCAAAAATTTCCTTGAAATTTGGAAATTTGCGCAGATATGAATTAAATGAATTAATACATCCAACTAAAATAGAAATTGACAACAAATTTGAAAAACAGCAAATGATGCATAGAGTTTTTCAAGATAAATCAAAAGTACGGGTGGTTATTGAAGTGTATTTCACTTTTATATTTAGGGGATTAATGTTCCTTATTAAAACAACAAAGGGTGTATTAAAAGGTAGAAATATCCAATAGTACTAACTATGATACTCTGTACAATGCGTGAAATAATAAAATATTAGTATATGAAAATTAGAGTATTCAAAAATATATTTCTAAAATATTTGCTTTCAAAAGGAATATCTGTTACCAGAAACACCGATAAGGAATCCCTTGTTTCATTTATAAATCAATTACATCCATTTTGCACCGACAAGGATTTAATCAGGTTAGGATCAAAGGGCGATGGAGGATATTTAATTCCAGATGATATTGAAGGAATTAGTGCATGTTTTTCTCCAGGTATTGGTGAATTGAGTATCTTCGAACAAGATTGTTCAGAGTATGGAATGCAAGTATTTCTTGCAGACAAATCTGTGGATAAACCTCCACTAAAAAATGAAAAATTTCATTTTCTGAAAAAATTCATTGGTCCAATCACAAATGGTGATTTTATTACGATGGATGATTGGGTAAACGAAAGCATGATAGAGAAAAACTCAGATTTATTATTACAAATGGATATTGAGGGTCACGAATACTTTTCAATTATAAACATGTCTGACTCATTGTTAAAACGATTTAGAATTATGGTTATCGAATTTCATGATCTAGACAAGTTAATAAACATAGAGTTTTATAATAAAGCAATGATTGTTTTTAAAAAAATATTGCAAAACCATATTTGTGTTCACATTCATCCAAATAATTGTTACGAAATCTTTTATTTTAGAGGAATTGAAATTCCCATAGTTTCAGAATTTACTTTTATAAGAAAGGATAGAATTAAAAATTGGTCTCCACAAATTACTTTTCCTCACCCATTAGACATTGACAATACGAATAAAAAATCTATCATTTTACCGAAAAGTTGGTATTCATAAAATCACAGGTGAAGTCTGTAAAGTGCAAGATAGAATTATTTTGACTTACCGGGATATCTAAAATGCCTCAAATATCTATAATTACTATTAATCTCAACAATGTTGTTGGTTTGCAAAAAACCATTAAAAGCGTGGTCCGACAAACCTATGCCGATAAGGAATACATTATTATTGATGGCGGGAGTGTCGATGGCAGTTTAAATCTAATCAAGGAAAATGTTACAAGAATCACCTACTGGGTAAGTGAACCTGATTTTGGAATATACAATGCAATGAATAAAGGAATAAAATTGGCCAAAGGGAAATGGATTATTTTTATGAATAGCGGAGATATATTCAAGGATGAAAAAGTAATTGAAATCGTTTTTAAAGATTCTAATTTCAATCATATAGATATCTTATATGGAAACACTTTATATAAAGATACCAATAAATTAGTAATTGTACCTGATAAAATAAAAAAGAACTACTTTTTTTTTAGCACGTTGTGTCACCAAAGCGTTTTTACTAATATTGAATCATTTAAAAAAATTGGAAATTACGATTTAAGATATACTTATATTTCTGATAGAGAATGGCTATTACGGGCAAAACATGCACACTTAAAGTTCCAATATGTGAACGAAATTGTTTCTGAATGGGATCCTGATGGTTTTTGCAAAAACAATCTCCAATTATTATTAACTGAGGTTAATAATATGAGGAAATCCCATTTCAGTTTTTTCGAAAATTTTGCACTCCGGATGCTTAATAGGGTGACTAAGTTTATAAAGTGGCTATTATGATCACAAAATTAATATTTTTTTGAAATATGTGATAGTTAGGATTGAAATCTACTAAACTAAATGATAAAAATTCTATTCATTCATCATGCTACCGGTTGGGGTGGAGCACCTATAAATATGATCAATATAATTAATTCATTAGACAAAAAAAAATATCATGTAAAGGTGTTATTAATTAAAGATTCAGTCGTAAGTGAGAAATTGAGAGAATTTGATATTGAATACGCCTTAGCAAAAAGTTTTTTTTATAAAAAGGTATACGAATATTACTCTTATTCTGAAGGTGGGTATATTAAGTGGTTTCATATTTATAGTTTGTTTGTAAAGACTATTTCCTGGTTGTTAAGCAGATATTACTTTGCTGCAAAGGAGTTAAAAAACCATGAATGCGAAATTATTCACTTAAATTCTTCTGTTTTAACTGATTGGCTTTCACCATCAAGCAAAAAAGGGAAAGTTATTTATCATATACAAGAGCCACTTACAAGGGGTATATTTGGCCTACGTTACACTTTTTTTAGATATCAGGTTAATAAATATGCGGATCAAATCATCGCAATAAGTGAAGACAATGCCACACGTATAAATCTACCTGAAAAAACCACAATTATTTATAATTATGCAGAAAAACCCAATTATTTGCCAACTAAAAGCTCCTTTTCTTCCAAAAAAGTGCTTTATCTGGGCGGAACTGATTATATAAAAGGATTTTTTACATTGGTTAATGCTTTAGATTATTTAGATAATGATGTAAAGGTTTATTTTGGCGGTGATTATACTTGTAATAGGAAAAGAAGTCTACTAAAACAATTCATTAGATTTATCATATCTTACGGAAAAAAGAAAGAGGCAGCAATTCAAAAAATTAGAACTCATCCAAATGCAATTGTAATTGGGCTAACGAATAGTGTGAATGATTACCTTGATGATGTCTGCTGCCTTGTTTCTCCATTTTCAGCTTCTCATTTTGCACGTACTGTTATTGAAGCCCATTTACATCATAAGCCTGTTATAGGGTCAGATGTGAAAGGTATGGATGAAACTATTGAGCATGAAAAAACCGGGCTGATTGTACCTAAAGACAAACCAAAGCTTCTTGCAGAAGCTATTAATAAACTTACTTCCGATAGTCAGTTCGCCAAAAAAATGGGTGAAGAAGGATACAATATTGCGATTTTAAAGTTTACTCCAAAAAATGTAATAGAACTAGAAATATTGTACAATATACTCGTTTCATAGATTATGAGAGTAAAATTACAGATACCTGATCTAATTATTTTGATGACCATTGCCTCCACCTTGCTCTATCTTGTTGCCAAGAACTTACCTTTTGGTATTGGGAGTTTCCGTTTTATGTGGGGGCCTTTGGCTTTAATTACTATCTTATTTTGTCGGCCTATCGCTTTTACTAAGGGACCTATGAGGTTTCTACTCTTATATGGTGCACTTTCAGTTGGTATATTGCAATATACTTTATGGAATTATATGGATGATTGGAATCGAAGTGGGATTTTGGAGGATTTTTATATTTTGACAGTTTTTGTTGCTATATGGAATTATTATTGGATAATATGCGATTTCAAGCGGCTTGCCATACTTTGTAAGTGGGCTTTTTTATTTATAGTCATCACTTTAATTATGACAAATATTGCACTTACCATAGACCCACTCATTGTGAGAAATGCTGCTACTGGTTTCGTGGATGATCCTTTTCAAATGAAACTCTCCAAATTAACTGGATCCGCTAGTTATGGTTATGCGCAAGCCATTGTGTTACTTATCCCAATTCTCGTTTATCATATAAAAAACAGAAAGCAGATGGTTTTTCCCCACAAAGCATTGATTGCAATTCTGATACTAATATTAATCACAACAATTCGTGTGCAGGTATTTGCCAATTTATTAGTAGCTTCACTAATCACATTATTGGCCATCATGGGATCTAAAAACCGATATCTTGGTTACCGATTTCTTGCAATATTTGTAATTATTTACGTCATAATTCCAACATCGTTCTATGCATATATATTTACTAATTTGGGTTCATATTTCAAACAAGATACTGAAATACATTATAAGTTAAATGATTTTGCACTATTTATTCAAAACCCCGAATTAACAACTACTACGGAGGCTGGAGGTAGATCGGAACGGTACCCACAACTTTTCGAAGCATTAGTTTCCAACCCTCTTTTCGGGCATGCCTCATACAAGAGCCATTTAGATATAGGAGTTGGCGGCCATCTTTATTGGATGAATAAACTTGCGTTATGGGGTATACTCGGATTTCTCTTTTTTGTTTTTGTACTTTACAAGATATACAAGACGATAATTTATTTTTTTATTGATACAGAAATATGGTACAATTATTTTCTTTCAGTATTGGCACTTATTTTATTCGGGTTAACAAAGAATATCGCAGGCCGTGAGCCATGGATTATGTTAATAGTAATAATTCCGGGATTATATTTTCTTTCTCATATTCAGAAAAAACGAAATAAGCATCAACACATAATGCCGTGTAATGAAACTAAACCATATAAACCCAATTTCATCAATACATGGGAGGGAACAAGAATATAGTATTAATAACCTCCGGCTTCCCTTATGGGGGTGCCAGCGCAAACCTGTTAAGATATTTCGTGTTTTGTTTAAAGGAGGTTGGTCACAATATTGAGGTCTTTCAACCAACTGGTGCCTATTATGGTAAGAAATTAGACCAGCAGTCGGTACGGCAAGGAAATATAGGAGGGGTGAATTACAGACGTTTATGTTTTATTCATCACCCAAGAAATTACCTTGGCAAAATTTTGGATAATTTTCTAGGACTATTATTAACATTTTTATATTTATTAAAGAGAAAATTGGCAAATCGGCTGGATTTGATTATTGTGTACGATACATCATTTTCAGCTTCCTTAATTCATGTTTTATCAAAGCTATTGCTTGCCAAAAAACTCATAATAATTTTACCGGAGTTTTATGAGCGCCCAGATTCAAAACCATTATCATTATCAATGCTGAAATGGTACAATTTTTATTTTGGAATAAAGTACATTGCCAGACATGCTGACAAAATAATTGTGTTATCAAGTTATCTTAAAACATATATGGAGTTAAGGTTAAAATCACATAAGGATATTTTGATAATGCCAAACTTAACCGATCCTACAAGGTTTAATATCACTAATATTAAGAATTTCAAAAACGATTGTATTACAATTGGTTATGTTGGCACGCCTGGAAGAAAAGACGGAATATTTGACTTGATTCGTAGCTTTGGTACTATAAATAAGAAAAATCCTAAAACTCATTTGTTAATAATTGGTGACCTTACAAATGGAGATACAATAGTGCCACAATTAAGAAAATATGCTTTGGATTATGGAATAGATGAAAACAGCATAACATTTACAGGCTTAACTTCACATATCAAAATTCCAGGTTTACTTTTATCATGCCAAATTTGTATTATTACAAGGCCTAACGGCGTTTTTGCTGAAGCTGGGTTTCCAACCAAATTAGGTGAGTATTTTGCTTGTAGGAAACCGGTTGTTATTACAAGAATTGGAGATATGCAGATTTATTTCAAAGATAAAGAGCATGTTGTTTTTGCAGAACCAGAAAATATCGACTCAATTGTTAGGGCAATTGAATATTTGATTAATAACCCGATTAAAGCAAATGAAATTGGAATTAATGGATACAAATGGATGGATGAGAATTTAAATTTTATAAATCAATCAAAAAAAATATCCAAATTTTTGAACGGTGAACCATGATTATGAAGCAATAGTTTAATTCGCTCTATTATGTGCGGTATAACAGGAATTTTTCACTTCAATAAAGAGAGAATCATTGATAAGCAGAAACTTATTGCGATGACTAATATTATTCGGCATCGGGGACCAGATGGTGATGGTTTTCATGTAGGTCCAAACATAGGACTTGGTCATCGCCGACTTTCAATCATAGACCTATCAACAGGCGATCAGCCTATGTTTAACGATGATCGCAGTATTGCACTTGTTCTAAATGGAGAAATTTATAACTATATAGAGTTAAAAGACGATTTAAGGAAATTAGGGTATAAATTTAAAACCAATTCAGATACTGAAGTTGTTATAAGGTCTTATGAACAATGGGGAGTTGATTGTCAGAATAAATTCAATGGGATGTGGGCCTTCGCTTTGTGGGATAGTAACAAACAGCAGTTATTTATTTCAAGAGATCGTATTGGTGAAAAACCGTTACATTATGCGATTTGGGACAATACTTTATTATTCGGATCGGAGATAAAATCACTTTTTGAGTATGGCTTACCGAAAGAACAACAATTAGAGTTTTTAGAAATATATGCTGTTTTGAAATGCATTCCTGAACCGTACTCATTTTTTAGATATATTAAGAAGCTCATGCCTGGGCATTATATCCTTGCCAACGTTAATGGTTATACGGAATACTGTTATTGGGATTTACCAGATATAGATGAAAACAATCTTTTACAGAATAAGAAAAGCATCTATGATGAGTTTTCTTCACTTTTAGGGGATTCAGTTAAAATAAGGATGCGCAGTGATGTCCCGTTTGGTGCCTTTTTAAGCGGAGGGTTAGATTCATCTTCCATTGTTGCCTTGATGTCTGAAATATCCTCTTTCCCAGTGAGTACTTTTACTATTGGTTACGACGAAACCGAATTTGATGAAAGCGGTCTAGCTTCGCTTGTTGCCAGGAAATTTGGAACAGAGCATTTTGTTGGCAAAATCCAACAAGCTAATTTTGAGGAAACATTGCAAAAAATTGTTTTTCATTACGATGAGCCTTTTGGCGATTCATCTGCTATTCCTACCGGATATGTTTCAAAATTTGCGGCGGAACATGTAAAAATGGTATTGACTGGCGACGGTGGAGATGAAGTTTTATCGGGTTACCCTTCATATCAGGGAGTTAAATTTGCTCAAAAATATCATAACTTACCAACTTTTATTCAGCAAATAATTCCACCTATCGTTGATTTGTTTTCTACGGTAACCTCCGGGGAAATCAAGTACAAACTAAACAGATACCATCACCTATTCAATTCTTCACAAAAAGATTTCACTTATAGATTATTAGACAAACGGGCTAAACCAGATATGTCGTCGATCAGATTGGTCATTAATCCGGAAATTCAAACCTGGAAGGTTGAAGACTATTTGCATGAATTCATGCAAAAATGTCATTATAAGGATGATTTTTACAAATTAATGTATTTGAATTTTAAATTTGACTTGCCAAACGATTATTTAGTTAAAGTAGATCGGATGAGTATGGCTCATTCCCTTGAAACGAGGCTTCCATTTTTGGATTATCGACTTATTGAATTTATGGTAAGGGTCAATAAAGACGTCAAAATGCAGGGTTGGGAACGTAAAAGCATTTTGAAAAACACTATAGGAAAGAAATTGCCACTAGAGCTGCTAAAAGCTCCCAAAAAGGGTTTTCGTGTTCCTGTTCGTGATTGGTTTAAATCTAAAGAATTACAAAACAGTTTAGTACATGTAATAAGTAATTGTGCTTTTATAAATCCTGTCATTTTTTCTCAATTAGTAAAGGATAACAGAACAGGCAAAGCAGATCACGGTAATTTGTTATGGAGTTTGATTGTTTTATCAAAAATATTTAATGGGTAACTTGACAAAAAATATTCTGATTTTAATTCCTGGTGAACATGCCAGAGGTGGTATTACAAATTACTATGCAAGCATCAGGAAACATTTTCCCTCAAACATCATTTATTTTATCCGTGGTTCACGCCATTGGCCTAAAAAACCTAATCTACTTATTGAAATTTCGAGATTATTGTATGATTATTGTAGGTTTATTCACATCGTTTTATTTAAAGATATTTCGTTAATTCAAACATCTACTGCATTTTGTCCTGATTCGGTTCTGAGGGATGGACTTTTTATAATTTTAGCAAAACTGCTTAATAGGAGAGTAATAGTGTTTTACAGAGGTTGGTGTTATCTATTTGTAAATAATTTATTAGGATATAGATTAAAATTGTTTAAAAGTATTTTTTACATGGCTGATGGATTCATCGAATTATCAGAGAATAATATGAATCATTTTAGACAATTAGGATATAAAAAAAAAATATTTTTAGAAACCACCATTGTTGATATTGATTTTGTAAAAGATATTAACATAGAAAACACAGTAGATAAAAGATTTAATAAAAAAGAAAAAACAATTTTATTTTTATCAAGAATAGAAACTACAAAGGGTATTTATAAAGTATTAGATATATTTAAAAATTTAAAATTATTAGAACCGGATTTTAAATTAGTTTTTGCTGGTGATGGAACAGAGCTTGGAAAGTTGAAGGATGAAATATTGAAAAAAAAAATAAAAGATGTTACAATTACGGGTTTTGTGCAAGGAGAAGCAAAAAGGGATTTATTTATCGATGCGACGATGTTTCTGTTTTTGTCTGAATCTGAGGGTATGCCAAATGCTTTATTAGAAGCTATGTCTTTTGGTCTCCCTATTATTACAACTAATGTAGGCGGGATTTCTTCCGTTTTTAAAAACAACAGGAATGGTGAGTTACTAAATGAGTATGATATCACATATATAATTGACAAAATCAGACTGATTTCATTTAATAAGGCGATATATTATTCAATGAGTTATGCCAATTATAATGATTCAAAACAAAAATTTTGGTCAGATATTGTTAGTAAGCGAATGATTGAAATATTCAAAGAGATTTCGGGGTAAAAGTAGATGCTTATAAATATTGTGATTTTTTTGTGTTTGTTTACACTTAGTATCAAAGGTGTCAAAAATATCAGGTAATAAACAAATAAAAAAATGATTGAAGAGATACAAAAATTTTGGAACAAACATCCTTGTGGTTCAGATAACAGCATAAATGCCGACAGACGAAATTATTTCGAAGAAATTGAAAAGCATCGGTATACAAAAATTCGTAGCATCAAGTGCATTGCTGATTTTGATAAATTCAAAGGAATGAAGGTCCTTGAGGTGGGATGTGGGCTGGGTACTGACGGGAAACAATTTGCCAGAAACGAAGCAATTTATCATGGAATAAATCTTGATGAAAGTTCAACTACTTACGCTAAAGAGGTGTTTAATCTAATGGGACTTCCCGGAGAAATTAGTCAGATGAATGCTGAAAAATTACAATTTCAAGATGAATCATTCGATCATATCTATTCACATGGTGTAATTCATCATAGCCCAAATACTGAAAGGATTGTAAGTGAAATGTATAGAGTACTTAAACCAGGAGGAACAATTAATGTGATGATATACAACAAGAGTTCAATAAATTATTATTTTGAAATCATGTTCCTTCGAAAAATATTCCGATTTGCTCTATATCCGCACTTAGCTCCTAAATTGCTATCAAAATTAACAGGATTTAATAAAGAAATACTTGAAAAGCATAGGCAAATATTGATAGATGGGAATATGACAAAAGATAAATGGATTTCCATCAATACCGATGGCCCGGATTGTCCATTAGCAAAAGTTTATAGCAAGGATAATGCACAAGAACTTTTTATGCAGGCAGGTTTTATAAACATTAGGAATTTTAAAAGATACTTCAACACTGAACATTATAGCTTTTTAGGTAAATTAATCCCCAATGTCGTTGCCGATCATATAGGCAATTTTGCTGGATGGCATCGTTGGGTAAAAGCTTGTAAACCGATCTCAAAATTGGAAGAATAGAATTAGCTTTATGTGTGGAATCATTGGTTTTATTAATTGCGGAAATGAAGAAGCATTATGGATTTCTGCAATGAACATGAAGCACAGAGGCCCCGATTATCAAGCGATCAAGTGGTTTAACAATAAAAACAGTGGTTTAGGGCATGTGCGTTTATCAATCATAGACCTTTCTTCTGATGGTCATCAGCCCATGTATGACAAACAAAGCGGCAACTGGATTGTTTTTAATGGAGAAATCTACAATTTCCACGAAATAAAATCAACGCTTACAAAGAAAGGCTACAAATTCTATTCTACATCTGATACAGAAGTTATTCTAAAGGCTTATCATGAATGGGGAGTAAAATTTTTAGAACGTCTTAATGGCATGTTTGCATTTGCCATTTACAATGAGAATTCCGGCGATTTGTTTATCTGTAGAGATCGATTAGGAATCAAACCACTATACTATCATCAGCGAGATGGTAAACTAATTTTCGCGTCAGAAATAAAATCACTTTTAACTAATAGTGAATATAAGAAAGAACCCGATTTTTATGCATTACATACTCCTGTTCATTTTCAAGTATCACCCAATACGGGGTTCAAGGATATTTTTAAACTGGAAGCCGGTCACTATTTAACTTTAAAAAATGAAGTATTTAAGATAACACAATATTGGGACATCCAGCCTTGTGAAAGCAGCATCTCATATCAGGATGCTTTTGATCAGTTTGATTATTTATTAAAAGATTCCATTACGTTACAAATGATTTCTGATGTGCCTGTTGGTGCATTATTGAGTGGGGGGCTAGACTCTTCTATTATTTCTGTGTTAATGCAGAAAAATATAAATCACCCACTAAACACCTTTACCATAAAATTCAAAAAAGACGATTTGAAGCGGCAAGGTAATGTTGATGATTCCTATTACGCACAAAAATTAGCCAATCAATTTGGGTTTAATCATCACGAAATCACTATTGAACCGAAAATTGTTGAACTTCTGCCTAAAATGATTTGGCATTTGGACGAACCAATTGCAGATCCTGCTGCCATAAACACATATCTGATTTCTAAAGAGGCAAAAAATAATGGAATAAAAGTTTTATTATCAGGAATGGGCGCCGATGAGGTGTTCTCAGGGTATCGGTCACATTTAGCGTGTATAAAAGTTGATTCATACCAAAAAATACCGAAGACTCTGAAGCTGGCCATTGAATCTATTATTAAACATATACCCGATAGCAACAAAAGCAGAAACTTTAAATATATCAGGTGGGTAAAAAGCTTCTTAAAAATAGCCTCTCTGTCACAACACGACCGGGCATTATTAATAAAGAACTCTGCACTCAGTCCTGATAATTTCAACCAATATTACCTAAATGCCGGAAATTACTGGGAGTCACTGTATGTATTAAATGATACTGCCATTTTCAACTGCCATCCCGATTTATCCTATCTGACTAAATTATGTTTGACTGATTCCAAAATATATTTGCCTGATCACAATTTAGCATATTCCGACAAAGCCATGATGGCAGCAAGTGTCGAGGGGCGCCCTCCTCTGATTGATCATCGTATTGTGGAATTTATGTTCAGGATGCCTCCCAAATTCAGAATTAATCAAGGAGTTCAAAAATTCCTTTTAAAAAAAGTATCAGAAAAATATTTACCCAAAGAGATTATCTATCGGCCCAAAGCGCCTTTTAGTGCTCCGATGCGTGGCTGGCTTAGAAACGAACTAAAGGAAATGGTCAATGATATTTTATCCTATGATTCAATAAAAAGAAGAGGCATATACAACCCTCAGTTTGTACGGATGCTGATTACAAACAACAATAACCATGTTGAAGATAACTCACAATTAATATGGCGATTAATTGTAAATGAAATTTGGTTCAGAACTTTCTTTGATTGAAAACGATGCAACAACTCACCCAACAGCTTAAATCAGGTAAAATGGAAATACTGGAAGTCCCATTTCCTGCTTTAAATAGAGGATCAATCTTGGTGCGCAATCACTATTCTGTTATTAGTGCCGGAACGGAAGGGAAAACCGTGACCGATGCACGCAAAGGTTACATCGCCAAGGCGAAGAGTAGACAAAAGGAGGTGAAACAGGTAATAGAGATGATTAAAACCAATGGCCTTCTGTCAACTTACAAATTGGTAATGAATAAACTGGAGGCTCCGGCTGGTTTGGGATACAGTACTGCCGGCGAAGTAATTTCTGTTGGTGAAGGGGTTACCAAATTTAAAGCAGGAGATTGGGTGGCTTGTGGTGGTGCTGGGGCAAACCACGCTGATGTTGTGGCCATTCCTGTTAATTTGGCTACTAAAGTACCTATCAACGTAGATTTGAAGCAGGCGGCTTTTGCAACCATTGCCTCCATTGCTATTCAGGGTATCCGTCAGGCTGATCTACAAATGGGTTCCAATTGCCTGATTATCGGAATGGGACTTATCGGACAGCTCACGTACATGATATTGAGGGCATCAGGTATGAGTCCGATTGGTATTGATATTTCAGATGGACAAATTAAACAGTCAAAAAGCGCTGGTATCGAAAATGTGTATCATAGAAATCAAGAAGGAATTGAAGAGTTAATTTTAATGCATACGAAAGGCAATGGCGCTGATGCCATTATAATTACAGCAGGGACCCCCTCCCTTGATCCAGTTGAATTTGCAGGTGTTGTAGCAAGGCGGAAAGCAAAAGTTGTCATTGTTGGCGCTGTTCCTACGGGCTTTAGTCGTGCAAACTATTATAAAAAGGAGTTGGATTTGCGAATGTCATCATCTTATGGCCCTGGACGTTATGATGTTAACTACGAAGAAAAGGGAATAGACTACCCGATTGGGTATGTTCGGTGGACTGAGAATAGAAACATGCAAAGCTTTATTGATTTACTGGCTGCTGACCGCCTTAATATTGCCCCGATCATCACACATACTTTTGATCTTGAAAACGCAGCGGAAGCCTATGATATGATTCTTTCAAAGCAAGAACCTTTTGCTGGTATTGTTATCAAATACGAAGAACTAAAAGAAATAAAACGCGACGTGCAACTGAACAAACGAATTGTTCCTCCTGAAGATGTGAATGTCGGATTTATCGGGGCAGGTTCTTTTGCACAAGGATATCTGCTCCCAAACATGAAAGGGCTTTGCAATTTCGTAGGTGTGACAACTGGAAGAGGCAACACAGCTAAATACGTTGGTGAAAAATATGGTTTCAATTATTGTGCAGCGGCAAGTGATAGAATTGTTAATGATGAGCAAATCAACACAATTTTCATCGCAACGCGTCATAATCTGCATGCAGATTATGTTGTCAAAGCAATAGTTAATCGTAAGCATGTCTTCGTGGAGAAGCCATTGGCCATAAATGAACATGAACTTCATAAAATAAAAATTACTTATGAAGAATCCATCAGCAAGGGCGATCCTAAACAACTCATGGTTGGCTTTAACAGACGATTCGCCCCTGCGGTAATCGAAGTAAATAAAATGTTTGGCAAAGAACAACCTAAATCCATTGTTCTCAGGATCAATTCAGGGATCATGCCCACCGATCATTGGGTAAACGATCCGGAGATTGGAGGAGGACGCATTATTGGTGAGGCCTGTCATTTCATTGACTTGGCTATGTATCTTGCTGGAAGTCCGATTACTTCTGTTTCAGCAGATTGCATGAGGGATGCTAATTCATTAGATAATACCCTGGTCATTAATCTAAAAATGGAAAATGGAAGTATTGCCTCTGTTAATTATTTTGCAAATGGAAATAAAACTGTACCCAAAGAATCAATCGAAGTGTTTTGTGGTGGTACTATTGCACACATAAATGATTTCAAAGAACTAACCGTGAGTGGCAACAGATCAAAACGGATCAAATATAAGGGACAGAACAAAGGTCATGCAGCCGAAATACAATCATTTCTTGTGTCAATAAAGGAGGGGAAGTCTTGTCCCATTCCGTTTGACGAATCCTATGTTAGTATGCTTGCCACTTTTAAAGTCAATCAGAGCATTGCTGAGAACAGAAAAATTCTGCTTTAAATGGATTTGAAAGCTTCAATTGCTTTACTGGAAAACTATATAGAAAAGGAAAACTATAGGGGTTACGACCCCTATGATGCCCTCAAATCGCCACTTTTCAAACTTCCGATACTTTGGAGCAATAAACTGATTCGATTTGGCGCACAGCAGTTAGTAAAGAGACTGCCTTTCAACTCACGGAAAATCCTGTATGTGCCAAAAGGATACAACCCGGTCACGCTGGGTTTATGCATACAGGCTTATGCGTGCTTATACCAGACCAATCCGGATTTTCAAGAAAAATACTTCTATAAAATTTCAAACCTGACCAAGGAATTAGAAAAGCTAATTCCAACTGGTTTCAGCGGTGCATGTTGGGGATATGATTTTGACTGGCAGGCCCGTCATGCAAGAATTCCTGCATATCAGCCCACCATTGTTGCTACCGGTATTATCACTAATGCAATGTTTATAGCAAATAAAATAACAGGCAATCCGGAATGTGCTGATATGGTAATCAGTGCAGCACAATTTACCCTGAAAGACTTGAACAGAACTTTTAATGGTGACACATTTTGTTTTTCTTATTCCCCTTTCGATTATCAACAAGTTTTCAATGCATCGATGAAGGGCGCACGTTTACTTTCCCAAGCATATTCCTTAACAGGTAATGAGACTTTTAAACAAGAAGCAAAAAGGGCAGTTGACTTCGTTATCTCTCAACAGAATAAAGATGGATCATGGGGTTATTCACTTGCAGCCGGAGGAGGCTGGATAGACAATTATCATACAGGATATGTTTTGGATTGTTTGGATGAATACCGAAATTTAACATATTCCCAGGATGTCTCAGATGTAATAAGAACTGGATATCATTTTTATAAAGAACATTTTGTATCAAAGGATGGTATACCACGGTTTTATAATAACCAAACCTTTCCTGTTGACTGCACAGCTGCTGCTCAAACAATCCTGACGCTTTGCAGGTTCGATGACACTGCGTTAGCCTCAGATGTCGCCGCATGGATGATAGAAAACATGCAGGCCAGTAATGGCAGTTTCTTCTTTAGAAAGTTCAGCAATTATACGATTAAAACCTCTTTTATGAGATGGTCGAATGCATGGATGTTTGCATCTTTGGCTTATTTATTGACTCAATCAAATCCCTAATAATGCATTATCTTTTTTACCTTGGCCATCCAGCTCACTTTCATTTATTTAAAAATACCATTAAGTCGTTAATAGAAGCTGACAATCAGATATCCGTTTTGATTAAGAAGAAAGACATCCTTGAAGATTTAATCAAACGAAGTGGAATTAATTATTTGAATATCTTACCTGAAGGTCGTAAGAACACAAGATCAGGTATCGTATTGGGTGTTCTTAAGAGAGATTGGCGATTATTCCGTTATTGTTTTATCAATCGTCCTGATGTAATGATTGGAACTTCAACTGAAATTGGTCATGCAGGAACTTTGCTACGAATACCATCAATCAATGTAAATGAAGACGATGCCAACGTTGTCCCTTTGTATAGTAAACTAAGCTATCCCTTTTGTAGTTATATTTTATCACCAGCCGTTTGCACCAATGGAAAATGGGAAAATAAATCAATAAAATATCAGGGATATCATGAATTGGCCTATCTGCATCCAGGTAATTTTATACCGTCCAAGGAAATAGTCGAAAATTATATAACGACAGATAAACCATATTTCCTTATCCGTTTTGCACAGCTTAATGCACATCACGACAAAGGCGTAAGGGGTATTTCGGATGAATTTGCCCTTAAAATCATCGAAATATTAAAACCTTACGGGAATGTTTTTATAACATCTGAAAGGAAGTTGAGTAAAAAGTTTGAGCGTTTCCGGTTACAAATTGATCCGCTTCATATACATCATGTTATGGCGTTTGCATCATTGTACATTGGCGATAGTCAAACGATGGCTGCTGAGTCAGGCGTATTAGGTATTCCCTTTATCCGGTTTAATGATTTCGTTGGACGAATTGGCTATTTAAACGAATTGGAAAACAAATATCAGCTTGGATATGGGGTTAAACCTGATGAACCCGAACGGTTGTTTCAACTTATTAGAAACCTGATGAAGATGGAGAATCGTACAGTAATATTTATATGTAGAAGACAAAGAATGTTGCAAGAAAAAATTAATGTTTCAAAGTTTCTCACCTGGTTCATAAGTGATTACCCGACTTCTGTTGAAATAATGAGAAAGAATCCTGACGCTCAATGCAATTTTAGATAGCAAATGAAAATAATTTCAGTTGTAGGTGCCCGCCCAAATTTTATCAAAATCGCTCCGTTTGTTAAAGAGATTGGAGACTACAATAAAGCAACTAATAGTAACTTACAAAGTATTCTACTTCATACAGGCCAACATTACGATATCAGGATGTCAGACCATTTCTTTTCAGATCTTGGCATCCCCATTCCAGATATCAATTTGGGTGTTGGCTCGGGTACCCATGCAGAACAGGTAGGTTATACAATGATAGCGTTCGAAAAAGTGCTGAAACAAGAAAAGCCTGATTGGGTCGTTGTAGTAGGCGATGTGAACGCAACCCTCGCTTGTTCGGTGACAGCAAAAAAGGAGGGCGTCAAATGTTGTCATATCGAAGCCGGGTTGAGGTCATACGACATGAGCATGCCAGAAGAGATCAACAGGTTGGTCACTGACAGACTTTGTGATTTGCTACTCACACCCGATATTTTGTCAGGAGAAAACCTGAGAAAGGAAGGGGTTCCCGAAGAACGTATCGTCTTTGTTGGGAATATTATGATCGACACACTCAATGCTAATATTGGGAAAGCGGTGAATATAAATCTAAATGATGTTATCTTGACAAATGAAATCACTCAATCTGGCACTCGTTTGATCGATGATCAATTCGCAATCATGACCATACACCGACCATCCAATGTCGATAATAAAACTGTCCTCTCATCCCTGATTACTTTTCTGGTTGATGAAGTTTGCCCCGAACTGCCATTGGTTTGGACTATACATCCCCGCACGCTTAAAAACCTTGAGCAATTCGGGCTCCTAACACCTATAAAATCAGCTAAAAACTTGATCTTATTGAATCCACTTCGCTATCATGAGATGTTAAGGCTCAATATGTCTGCACGGCTAATGCTGACAGACAGTGGTGGCCTGCAGGAAGAATGTACAATTATTGGGACTCCATGTCTCACTCTCCGATGGAACACCGAACGGCCGATTACACTTAAGGAGTTTGGAGGTGCCAGTGTCCTTGTTGGAAATAATATCGATCATATCCGTACTGAATACCAAATTGCTCAACATCTACCACGTATTCCGATAAGGCCTGACCTCTGGGACGGCCATACCGCCAAACGATGTCTACGGGCTATTTTGAATTCCTCATGAAAATCAATCATTCATTTTTCACTTCAATTCATCCTGTCATTAATATCTTACAGAAGTCTCATTTTGATAAAGTAAAACTAAACATGGTATTCATTTGATACATAAAATCTATCTCAAAAATCCTTTAGTTTATAAAAATAACGATCTTTGCCTAAACACATGCCATCGATGAAGATATATCTTGAATTTAATTTCCGTCACTTGTTTTTTTTACTTGCTATTTCGGGATTAATCACCTCCTGTGTCCCCCAGAAGGAGATCAAATACCTGCAAAAACAACAGGAACGGGATACCTTGGGTTTCTACCCCAACAAACGGAATTCCGACCGAAAGGTGCAGCCCAAAGACAACCTTTATATCCGTGTGTATACCCTGGATGAAAAAGCTTCGGGATATTTCAACAAATTAACAACGGTATCCGGCGCGACGAGTTATAACGATTATACAAATGATGCCTCCATTTACCTGAACAGTTACAATGTGAACAACGACGGCACTATCGATTTTCCCATTATAGGCAAGGTATTCGTGCAAAACATGACGGTAAACGAGATCAAGAATGTAATCCAGGCGAAAATCGACGAGTATCTTAAGGAGACCATGGTAGTGGTGAAGATCGTCAATTTCAAGATCACCTTTGTAGGGGAGATCACCAGGCCGGGGCAGTATTCGATATACAAGGACGATATCACCATCTTTGAGGCCCTCTCTTTAGCAGGGGATATGACCGAATTTTCGAACCGGAAAAAGGTGACACTCATCCGGCAAACCTATGGCGGGTCGAAGGTGGTGTACCTGAACATGAACAGCGACCAGATTCTCAGCTCCGACTATTACTACCTTCAGCCCAACGACATCATTTACGTGATGCAGCTGGGATATAAACGGATGGGGTTGGGCAGCACCTTTGCCTGGGCCTTTATCTTTTCGGCCATTACCACCACCCTGTTGCTGATTAACTATTTTAAATAAACTGTACACCGTGAACGATCCAATCCAGGAATTCAACCCATTGGAGGAACCCACCTTTAACTACCAGGAATTTTTATTCAAATGCTACCGATACTGGTACCTGTTTGCAATCACCCTGGTTCTTGCGCTGACCGGCTCCTTTTTTTTCAATAAATATGCCCGGCAGGAGTTCGAAATCAAATCGACCCTGCTTATCATTAATCAATCGGCCAATAATATGAGTACAAAGGATATGCTCGGGCTGGTTGGTTTTGAGAACACCCAGAGCCTGCAAAACGAGATTGGCATCCTCACATCCTACAATCTGAAATACCAGACGGTATTGAAAATGGGGCGTGAAGTGGCCTACTATAGCCGCGACAAGTTTTTGTTCCGCGAATTTTACCGGCAAAACCCCCTGAAGGCAATTCAAAAGTATTACTCCTCCCCCCCCTTTTTCACCTCCATGGAGTTGTACAATGCTTCCCCCTTCAGGGTGGTTATGGACACCACCTGGCCCCAGCCGGTGAATATGCGTTTAAACGTGGCCATCCTGTCACCCACCACCTTCAGGCTGGAGGCCGAAGCTGAACAGGTAAGCCTTTACAGCTTTCAGCACAAAAACTATATTCCGGTCTCCCCTGGAAATATGACGATAAATCGAACCTGCAAGTTCAACCAGTTGATCGAGACCAAATATCTCAGGTTCAAGGTAATACTCACCGATCAGTTTGATGCAAAAAGGGATTATAAAAAGTTTTTTTATTTCACCTTCACGCCGTATGAAGGGCTGGTCGGTGAATTCGGTTCCCTGACGGTTGATCCCATCAAGAAGGATGCTTCGATCGTGGCGATCTCGATGAAGGGTGCCACCCCGGCAAAATGCACCGATTACATCAATGCGCTCACCTCCGAATACCTGAAAAGCGGCCTCGCCAAGAAGAACATCGTGGCCACCCGCACCCTGGAGTTTATCGACAACGAACTGCGCGGCATTACCGATTCGCTCACCCTTTCGGAGCGCGACCTGATGACCTTTCGCACCAACAAGGAGTTCATGAACCTCGATGACGAATCGCGGCAGGTATTTACCAACATGATCAAGCTGCAGGATGAAAAGGCGGTGCTGGTGGTGAAGAACAACTTCCTCGAGAACCTGAAACAGTACCTCGAAAGCAACAAGAACCTCGATGAGATCATCATGCCCTCCTCCCTGGGCATCGATAACCCCATGCTGAACGACCTGATCAGGCAGCTTACCGAACTGTTCATCAAACGGTCGCAGATCGCCCTCTATTCGAAGGAGAGCAACCCCAGCCTGATTTCGCTGAACAACCAGATAAAGACCACCCGGAGTATTTTATATGAGAATGTGGTGAATACCATCAATTCGAACAATGTGGCGATGGAGGAGATCAAAAAGCGGATGGCCGGCATCAATGCGCACATCAACACCCTGCCGGCCACCCAGCGCACCCTGTTCGGGATCGAACGCAAATTCAAGCTCATCGACGCCACCTATATCTTCCTGCTGCAAAAGCGGAGTGAGGCGCAGATCACCCGGGCCGCCAACACCCCCGACAACGAGATCATCGACCAGGCGCCCAATGCCGGGTTCAGCGTGGTTTTCCCGAAGAAAAGCCTCAACTATACCATTGCGCTGCTCATCGGGCTGCTGCTGCCCATCCTCTTCATCCTCGGGAAAGATTATTTCAACAACACGGTGAACACCCGCGAGGAGATCGAGAAGGTGACCCGGCTCCCCTTCCTGGGGCACCTGGTGCACAACAAAAAGCCGGGGATCAGGGTGGTGATCGATTCGCCCAAATCGACCAGCGCCGAGGCCTTCCGCACC
>Ga0247841_10003456_pt1 | contig 29214 bp, 27 predicted proteins | sample LaCruzMarch2015__2_FD_192410 | JGI IMG/M metagenome (GOLD analysis project Ga0247841, IMG submission 192410) | Freshwater microbial communities from meromictic Lake La Cruz, Castile-La Mancha, Spain - LaCruzMarch2015_18m | ecosystem: Environmental > Aquatic > Freshwater > Lake | place: Spain... | reverse complement strand
GAGGTGATCCATCCACAGCTTCCGCTACGGATGCCTTGTTACGACTTAGTCCTAATCAAGAGTGTCACCTTCGGTCCTGATAAACAGGAACTTCGGGTGCCCCTCTCTCTTCTGACTTGACGGGCGGTGAGTACAAAACCCGAGAACGTATTCACCGTAACGTGCTGATTTACGGTTACTAGCGATTCCATCTTCGTGGAGTCGAGTTGCAGACTCCAGTCCGAACCACGGCTGGGTTTGATGGGATTTGCTTCACCTTGCGGTTTTGCGTCCCTTTGTCCCAGCCACTGTAACACGAGTGTTGCCCAAGTCTTCAGAGGGCCATGCGGATTTGGCGTCATCCTCGCCTTCCTCCGTCTTGACGACGGCAGTCTCGCGCGACACATATAACGCGCGACGAGGGTTGCGCTCGTTCCCGGACTTAACCGAACAGTTCACACCACGAGCTGACGACAACCATGCAGCACCTGTACCATAAGTTCCCGTGAGGGCACTTTCGCATTTCTGCAAAATTCTTATGGCTTTCAAGACTTGGATAAGGTTTTTCGTTTATCGTCGAATTGAACCTCATGTTCCACCGCTTGTGCGGGTCCCCGTCTATTCCTTTGAGTTTTAGCCTTGCGGCCGTACTACCCAGGCGGCACACTTAACGCGTTAGCTACGACACGGAAATGTCAATGACTCCCATGCCTAGTGTGCATCGTTTACAGCGTAGACTACCGGGGTATCTAATCCCGTTCGCTACCTACGCTTTCGTCCATGACCGTCAGAAAATGACCAGCATACTGCCTTCGCCATTGGTGTTCCCCATGATATCAACGCATTTCACTGCTCCACCATGAGTTCCATATGCCTCTTCATCTCTCTAGCATGGAAGTTTGGACTGCAGCCCAGAAGTTGAGCTTCTGGATTTAACAAACCACTTTCCACGCCGGCTGCGGACGCTTTACGCCCAATAAATCCGGGTAACGGTTGGGGTCTCTGTATTACCGCTCCTGCTGGCACAGAGTTAGGAACCCCTTATTCATACGGTACCGTCAAAATTCTTCCCGTATAAAAGATGTTTACAACCCGAAGGCCTTCTTCCATCACGCGGCGTCGCTCGGTCACGCTTTCGCGCATTGCCGAAGATTCTCGACTGCAGCCACCCGTAGGTGTCTGGGCAGTGTCTCAGTCCCAGTATTGGGGGTCGTGCTCCCACACCCCCTATCCGTCGTTGCCTTGGTAAGCCGTTACCTTACCAACTAGCTGATAGAGCACGGGCCACTCCTAGAGCGTCTTGCGACTTTCCTCCATCATATTTCAATGATGGAGCGTACGAGGAATTAGCTCTCCTTTCGGAGAGTTATGCCTCTCTCTGGGGTATGTTACCCGTGTATTCCTAATCCGTTTGCCACTCCTAGTCCTTGCGGACTAAGCGTTCGACTTGCATGCCTTATCCACGCCGCCACCGTTCACCCTGAGCCAGGATCAAACTCTTAATAAGATGAACAAATTTATTTGTTCATTACACCGGGGAGGTGCAATGAACATTGGCAATCACTCGAAAAATCGTTCCTACATGATCTTTAGTGATTTACTACTAATCTCTACTATCTTGAGATGCTTATTCAGTTGGGAAATTAACTGGCAATACGAACAAAAAAGAGTGAAATTCATTTGGGGAATCTCGCTCTTTTCTGTCCGCCTTACGGACTTGATGATAGAAGGAACAATCGCTTAACCCTTAACGGGTTTTAATAAGATGTTGTGTAAGTGAAGTTTACAGGGCTTTAATGCGTTGTCAAGTAGTGCTCACTTTATTGTTTTTTACGACCGCAAAAACGCGATGTTCGCATTTATAAACCGTTAATACGGTCCCGAAGCTACGGGTCTCGTGGGCCCCGAGCTTCGGGACACTTACGAAAGGAAGGAGATGTGTGGAAGAGGGAACATGCAGGTTCTCTCTTCCAAATTTTATAGTCTCTGATCTACGACCCAAAAAGCAACAGTCAGAACAATTCCAATAATTGCGCCAACAATAACTTCCGAAACTTTATGCCCAATTCTACCCTCAATGTGTGGCATTTTTTTCTGTTCTTCTTCCGGTAAAAGTTTAACTAAACGACGAATGGCTACACCAAATCTTCCCAAGAAAACTCTCAGCCGCAACGCATCGTCTAAAATAAAAATCATGATGCCGATTGCCACAGCAAAAGTTCCGGAATTAATTCCCTCGGTTAAACTTGCGATTGTTGCCAGTGATGTTGCAAAAGCCGTATGAGCAGAAGGCATGCCGCCATAGTGTGGCAAGAGATCATAACTTCCGTCCGGTTCGCGGCGCAAGTCACGATTAAAAAAACCCTTTGATATCTGTGTGATCACACCAACAACGATAGGAATTGCAAATACTGGTAGCAACATAATTTTATTTTACCTTACTATCCCGCCACTTGCGAATTTCTTCATGATTACCTGACAACAGAACCTCGGGTACCTTCCAACCGTTAAATTCTGGCGGACGCGTGTATTGGGGATATTCGCGAGAATTTCCAATTTCCAATCCGCCAACTGGCGGACCAATTAAATTTCCAGCGTCGTTTAAAGAAAACGTCTCTTCCTTTAATGATTCATCGTTTCCCAAAACACCTGGTATATATCTAGATACTGCCTCAATTACAACCATCGAAGGCACTTCTCCGCCAGACATCACATACGGGCCGATGGAAAGTTCTTCATCTGCCAAATTGTCCACAATCCGCTGATCTAATCCTTCGTAGCGTCCGCAAATTAAAGTAAGCTCGTCAAGCTTTGCGTATTCTTCAACAACACCCTGCGAAAATTGTCTTCCGCGCGGGGAAAGTATTACTGTTTTACCATTTTCTTTCTTTTCAATTTTCTGCAACGCATTAAATATCGGTTCCACCTTCATTATCATTCCCGGACCCCCACCGTACGGGGTGTCGTCTGTTGTGTGATGTTTATCTGTCGCATATTCCCGAATATCTATTAAATTAACTTCAAATTTACCACTTTCAATCGCGCGTTTAATTAGGGTTTCATTTAAGAAACTTTCAAACAGCCCAGGAAAAATTGTTAAAACATTTATCTTCATCAACAAACACTCTAGTATTTATTTAAGTTTATGACAACTAATAAAATTAACTCCTCACCTATTTGAAAGCCAGAGAGTCGCAAGCCGTATTTATTTTCAAGCGGCCTCACGACCCGCAAACCATTACGTAGCGTGCAGTCCGCCAGCTGGCGGAGAGGTCAGTGGCGTAGTTCGACACTGACCGGAGTGTACGCCTAAAGGAAAATGTTTTGGTGTTTTATTAAGAAAAAACCCGGCCTTGGTGGTCGGGGGGGGTCTGGTGAGCATGCAATCCAGAAGAAAAAAATGACTAGCTTTGAACGGTCACCGGCTTGAGCATGAGTCCCTCGAGAGCTGCCGCAATGGCATCCGAGGGATTATCCGCTTTCATAAAAGCCGTCAAATCGGCCAACGCTTGCCTACCCTCCAGCGTAAGCACGTCGCAATGAGCGCAGACAGAAGGTTGGCACGCTATAGCAATCATCTTCCGCGCTCGTTCAAGCTCGAAACCAAGAAGAGCAAGTACTTTGTGAGCGTCACCATCCACTTCCAGATGCAAGCCAATGAGAAAATGCTCCATGTTCACGTAATTCATCTCCATCCTCTTAGACTCTTCAAGCGCGTACCGCATCACATTCTGTGCCGAGGGTGATTGCGGTAATTTGTCAGAGACAACCTTCGGCACTCCGCACCGCAAAACCTTTTCCGTTTCAGAACGGATACTCTGCAAATTGAGACCCATCTCCTGAAGAACCGCGCAAGCCCTTGACCCTTGGAAGTTGACTAACGCCAACAGAAGATGCCCGCTGCAAATGTACTCGTGATTCAAGCGTTGCGCCTCAATATTGGTTTGACGCAACAACTGTCTCGCATTGTCCGAGAGATTGTCGAACATCGCTCGATCCTCCTGAACGGGGAAATATTCGAAGGTACCAAACACAAGTAATTTATATCTACTAATATTATTAAGCAAACCAAAAAGACCGCATTGTGGCGGTCTTTTCTAATCTTGATTGAAATTTAGATATTCAGATCGTCGATTGCTTCGTCGAGAACCACCTCTTTGATTTTCTCCTTATAATTCACCATCGGCTTTTGTAATCGGTATTAAATTCAATTTTCCCATTATTTTCTTTCAGCCAAGGATGCAATTCTTTCAATCCCGGTTTTACTGCTATCATCGCGATACCATTCGAAATTTTTGGAAAAAATAAAGAAATAATTTTAAAAACAGGGAAGGCAAATTTGCAAACATAACCGCATTTTTTATGCTTCGTTAAACAATAGAAAAATAAAAAATGGTGCCTCCCTGTAGGATTGAATGATTGTAACGTTTTAACAAATTCTCTTTCTGTCCATCGATATACAAAATTAGGAATACCGGAATTATCCACTCCTCCATTTCCAATTCTTTGCACTGTCCCTAACTCATAAGCCGCGATATTCAACGTGTTTCTCAATCTCATAATCCAACTGTCACGTGCTTCTATCGCAATTATGCCCTTCTTCGCCACCCTATACATTTCCAATAATGCCTGGTGCGGTTTTGATGAATGATGAATGCTCGCAGACACGAAGACAAAATCGAAACTTTTGTCTGAAAATTTGAGATCATTAAAGTTTTGTTCTGAAACAGAGTAAGGATATGGAATTTGGGCTATTTCACTTTTTTCAATATTAGAGATTGTTACTCGCTGAAAATTTTTTTCATAAAACAATTTACCGTCACTATTGGTACCGCCGATGACTAAAATTTCATCCTCACATCTCAAAATATTTTTATCAAGCAATTTATCTATCGTTGCGCTAGCAAAATCATTTGTCATACCTAATTATTATAACAAAATACCAAAAAGACCGCCTTGCGGCGGTCTTTTCTAATCTCGATTGAAATTTAGATATTCAAGTCGTCGATTGCTTCGTCGAGGGCTGCTTCTTTATCAGTTGCTTCCTTCGGTTCCGCTGACGCTTCTGGCTTATTCGCTCCGCGGGTTGACCCTTCTGGTTCAACAATTTTCAAATTAACGCGAGCATTGTTTCTTGCACCGATTACGCGCAAAAGTGTACGTACAGATTTTGCAGTTGCACCGGAACGGCCGATTACTTGGCCCATATCTTCCGCGTTAACAACCAATGAAATGAGAACTCCCATTTCATCTACTGTGCGATCCACCTTAACGTCGTCTGGGTGATCGACGATACTCTTAATGACGTATTCGACGAATGTTACGTCTTGTGACTTGTCTGCCATAGGTATTATGCAGTATTACGGATGAACTGTGATGTCAGGATTTGGCCTCCGTTATTAAAGCAAGGGCTCAATAGTGGCGGAGGTGAAGAGCCCTAAACATCACGTTAACTATATCACTTTATTGAGCCGAAGTCAAATTTGTTTTTGCATTTTTGGGTACCAACGGTTCCATAAAAGTTGCCCACCCCCGCGAAGGCGGGGGCCTTGTCTCTATTTTAGACAACCGTCGTTCTTTTCACTAAGATTCCCGCTTTCGCGGGAATGGGACAATTCTATATTTAAAACAGTCTTTGGAATTTTTACGCCGCAGGTTTTTCTTCTGCAGTTGACACTTCCGCTGGCTTATCTTCTTCCACCGGTGCCTCGGGTTTTTCTTCTTCCTTTACAACTACTGTTTCAGCTACCGGAGCTTCTGCGGCAGGAGTTTCAGAAATCACTGGAGCTGCGGCAACTTTAGCAACCTCTTCTGGTTTTACTTCCTGTTTTGGCGCTTTCCAAGATTCTTTCTTAGTTCCTTCGATAATCTTCTGATCAATCAAGATGTTATGGATTGTCGGGGATGCTTGCACACCCTTAGACATCCAATACTTCAAACGTTCAATCTTAATAGAAAGCTTGGCGGCTCCTTGGGCATGCGGGTTGTATGAACCAAGCAATTCCAAAAACTTACCTTTTACCGGGTTGGTATGTTCTGTAACAACCACGCGAAAAGACGCGTGCCTGTTCTTGCCTGTTCTGGTTAGACGAATTTTTAACATGAAGGAAGCTTAAAAGAAGATGACTTAAACGTCAACTGTCGCACCGTAGCACACTCAAAATATTCCTTTTTTCAAAACAAAAACCCCGGCGATGAATTGGGGGGACGCTCACACGAAGCAACCAATTCATCGCACGGGGAGGGCACAAACACCGAGAAGCGTACGTTACGCCATCTCTGATCGCGGCTCTTCTTCACCCATCAGAACACGCTGAGTCGAAACATGGCATCAATCCTCCAATAGGGTCTGCAGATACCAACCTTCCACTACAGTGTTGCGGCCATCTATACTGGTTCCTCGTTAACTGTCTAGCGCACTAGACAAGGTAAAAAGCGAACCATGGCCAAAGAACAACACAAAAAATATAACAAACCGTTTTATTTTTAGCAAATAAAACAAGCTTGCCACGTCGTTACGACAGCGTTGTTATTTTTATTTATTCTTAGCGCCGACAAACTCTTCCGGTACATCCGATAATTTCACAGAAAGAAGCTGCGACACACCCTCTTCTTGCATTGTCACGCCGTACAAAGCATTGGCTGATTCCATCGTGGCGCGATTATGCGTAATCACCAAAAATTGCGTTTTTTGGGATAGCTCTTTTAACATCCTGGAGAAACGATGAGAATTTGCCTCATCCAAAGCGGCATCTACTTCGTCCAAAACAATAAACGGAGAACTTCGTTGAGAAATGATTGCAAAAAGAAGAGCAACGGAAGTTAGCGCCTTTTCTCCACCAGATAGTTGCGAAATCGATCCAAGTTTTTTGCCGGGAGGATTTGCTTTTATTTCTACACCAGATGGCAATTCATGGACGTGTTCTTCCGAAACGCTTTCAGGATTTTGCTCATCCTCCGTAACTTCGCCTTCTACTTGTGCTTCATGAACCACCGATTGTGGCTTTATCACAGAGAGTCCGGCCTTTCCGCCGCCAAAAACCTGACGGAAATAAACATTAAATGTTTCATTTATTTTTTTCATCCCTTCACTGAACTGCTGATGAATATGTTTATCCAAATCCTTTAATGCCGCGCGCATGTCAATACCTGTTTTTTCCAAATCATCCAGTTGTTCTGTAAGTTCATTCACACGCTTTTCAACATCCGCCTCTTCTTGAATAACATTTGGATCGATTCCTCCAATCAGTTCAATTTTTTTGCGTAGCTGACGAATCTCCTGATCGATCTCTCCGGACGAAAAATCTTGAGGCGAAGTAATTTCACCATTTTGCAAACGCGACATGAATTCTTGACCGACACGTTCGGCTATTTCTCTTTCCATATCTTCTTTACGCGCGGTTGTCCCTGCCACCCTCACTTCTTCCGAATATTTTTCCTGCTCAGCCGTGTGCATTTTTTGTCGCGCATCATCCAACTCTTTATTTATTTTTTGCTGCTCCGAATAAGCGGAAAAGAGCGACTTTTCCAACGCTTCAATTTCTCTCACAAAACCCACTTTTTGCGCTCTGATTTCATCCAACTGTTTATTCAACGAAACCTCTTCAACTTTTCTATTTCCCGAAAACTCATGACGCGACATTTCTGCCAAATACTCCTCCACTGACTTGAGTTGCATTTCCAATTTTGCTTGCTTGATTTTTTCGTTAGTAATTTTACCTTCAAGAGTTTCTTTATTTCCGGAAATTTCACTTAACTTTTTTTGCAGATCACCAACCGACGGAACATTCTGTTGCTCGCCATTTTCCAAAATTCCAATCAACTGCCGCAAAACAACACTAATTTTCCCAGCATCTTCTCGCAAAATTATGAGATCACTTAAATCATCAATTCGTGACAGTCGTTTAATTAAAGATTCCTGTAATTCCAGAGCATCTTTTACCCTTTTTTGAACATCAGCCATACGAATATCAACGTGACCGCCTTGCATTCCAAGCAAGTTCTCTTGGGCGACACGAAGATTTTCTCTGACTTTTTGAAGAATACCTTCTTGATTCTCCAATTCGTTCTTTACTTCCTCCAGGGTCGTGATCAATCTTTGACGTTCGCTTTCTTTGGTATTTTTCTCTTCTATACGACGATTTATATCATTAACCGAACCATTGCCGGCTTTTGCCAGCATAATAGAAATTTCTTGTTCTTCTTGTCGCAGTTTTTCAAGTCCACTCCGCAACTCAGGTAATCTCTGTCCCAAATCTTCTCCGACATTTTTGGGTTGAAGTTTTGATATTTTTTCATTGCACTCCTGAATAACTTTGAGCAAAGCAGCAAGTTTACTATCTGATTCATCAATGATGCTCTTGTAGTTTAGCCAATTATACGAAAACCATTTTTCTTCCTTTGCTCGAAGTTCTGTTTCCACTTCTTCACGTTGACGCGCACGTACCGCTTGGCGCTTAAGCGACCTCAAACGCGGCTCCAATTCGGACAAATGATCTTTTGCGCGAGTCATATTTTCTTTTGCTTGTTCGAGTTTACGTTCTGTTTGCTCTTTCTTAATTAAAAGCGATGTAACACCGGTCGCGTCTTCAAACATCGCGCGACGTTCAACCGGAGTAGCGTTCACAAAAGAATCGGCCATTCCCTGACCAATCACCGTATAAGTTTTTTGCGCAAAACCGGCTTTAGCTAAAATTTCTCCCACATCCAAAAGACGCACCGGCCTGTTGTTTACCAAATATGCACTTTCACCAGAACGATAAAGACGGCGTGTGATCACCACTTCGGGAGAATCCAGCACCCCAGCGCCGTTTTCGTCATTTTCCAAAGTGAGAGACACTTCCGCCATACCCAATCTCCCGCGTGTTGTACCACCGGCATAAATTACATCCTCCAATTTTTTACCACGCAAAGTTTTCATGCTTTGCTCGCCTAAAACCCAGCGAATCGCATCCGCGATATTACTTTTTCCGGAACCATTCGGTCCGACGATTGCCGTATTGCCGGATTGGAATTTTAAACTTACATGCCTTGCAAAAGACTTAAAACCAGTTATTTCCAAAGACGCTAAGCGCATAGTCAGACAGTAAAATTAATGGAATTCACGCGATAACGCATCATATTAAACGTATTATACCAGTTTTTTGCTTTATGCCGATTGTTGATCTAACAACTGCTCACCGACATACAAACTCTTTTAACATCCCACCCCCGCGAAGGCGGGGGGTCTTAGTAAAAAAATAGACTGTCAACTAAAACAGAACTAAGATTCCCGCCTACGCGGGAATGGGAGAACTACAGTTGTTTTGTCTTCTACTATTCGCTCTTTTTTTGCGGCTTGCCCTTCCCTTTAACGCCAGCTTTTGTTTCAATTTTTTCCAAAGATGCACGCGCCGCGGCTTGCTCCGCCTCTTGCTTGCTCGTCCCTTTTCCTTCGCCCCAAAGTTGCATACCCAAATACGCGCCCACCAAAAATTCTTTTGCATGATCCGGACCTTCTTCGGAAATAATTTTATAAACCGGCGTTTCTCGATATCTTTCTTGTGCCAATTCTTGAAAATGACTCTTGGCATCTATGTGCAATCCGTGCTGCATTACATTTGGCAAGCGAGAAACAACATCACGTTGAACTAATTTTTCTGCCGCGCCATATCCTTGATCGATGTAAATCGCTCCAATTATCGCTTCGACGGCATTAGCCAAAATATATTGGCGCGCTTTCCCTGTGTCTCTACGTTCTCCTTTTGATAAACGCAAAAATCCATCCAGCGCCCAATCCTGCGCGATTTTGCTTAACGTCTCTCCGCGCACCACGGCCGCGCGCAAGTTAGTCAGATCCCCTTCCGGCATGTTGTATGTTTTATAAAGATGCTCCGTCACAACCAATTCCAGTACTGCATCACCCAAAAATTCCAAACGCTCGTTGTGGGGCAATTTGGTATCAGGATTTTCGTTCAAAAAGGAACGATGCGTAAGCGCCGTTTCCAAAAAAGAAATATCATTGAACTTTACATCCAATCTCTTTTCCAATTTCGACAGATCCAACAACTCACTCATTGGGTTACTCCTCTTTTCGGGGTTCTCCCATACCCTTATAAATGGCCCCTAGAATGCCGTTGACAAACTTACCTGAAGAAGCACCGCCAAAAGTTTTTGCTAATTCAATCGACTCATTTATAGCAACTTTGGGAGGAACATCCGGCGCATTGCTGAATTTCAATTCATAAACACCAAGCCGTAAAATATTGCGATCGACGGTCGTAATACTGTCTAGCGGCCATTCCGGTGCCGTTTGTTGAACCAACGCGTCAATTTCATCCGTGTGCTCCACCACGCCCTGCGTCAAATCGTAAACAAACGACGGGTCTTCCATACCCGGAGCAAATTCATCAATATTGTGCTTTATTATTTCTTTTATCGAATTCGGCTTGCGATCATGAAAATCCCATTCGAAAAGAGATTGCATTGCGATACTACGAGAAAGATGTCGATTGGCCATGAGAGAAAAGGGCTATTGAACTATTGAATTTATAAATGAAGAATAGAGGGGAAAACGATTTTACGCAACAGTACACACAAACAAACTGATGTTTTTACCACTATCCTTTAAGTTTCAATTTCAGTGGTCGTTTATCTCTGAGAATTGCTTGCTAGACAAAACAACAAGCTCATTATTTTTTAAATTTTCTGGATATTTTTTCGACCGTTGTAGTTCTAGGTAAAAAGTCCATACATCCATATTAAACATGGGCGGAGTGGCAACGGTAAATTTTTCGGGACCTATAATCCCCATTCCACTTGACCACGATATAGTCTTTGTCTCGTTCTTGCTCTTCAACTCAAAGTTATATTTAACAATGCTCCATTTGGCATTATTGGGACCAGGGATTTCACTTGTGCCTTTGTATTTTAAAGAAAAATCCGGAAATTCTATCGTTTCGTTTAAGGCATACTTAACTATTTTCCCATACTCTGCTTTTACGGAAACACTATACACGGAAGGATCATCACTAAATGTTTCAATTATTTTGTCCACAAAAATATTCTCATCAAAGCCCGGCTCTGAGGAAAACTTACTTATTCTTACATTTCCAAGAATCAGCGGAAGTATTACATAATTCCACTCTCCTTGTTTTGGCTTATAATCCTTCGAATATGCTGATGAATCAAACACAAAAAAGGTCGTACCATTGTTGTTTTGTTTTATTAAATTTAATCCCGCGTCTCTTATTTGTATATCCAACGGCATCTGTGAGATAAGCATCGGTTTTCCCTCAACTTTTTTAATATTTATATATGGAACAACTGCAGAATCAGACCCTAGAGGCCCATTAAAGTATATTTGATACTCATTTTCACTGATCTTTTTAATCTCCTTAACTTCCCACCCCTTAAACACTGGGTATTCAAAAGAAAAACCAGGAATCTCGGAAAAGGTTCTGGTTTCAACTATTTTCGCTTTATTTTTTTCTAAAAAAGATAAAATTCCCATAGTGATTATGGTGAGGATTAATATTGCTAAAACTACAAATATTATTATTTTATGTTTGTTCGAGCTCGCAAGGATTTTTATATTTTTCAGCGACACTTGAGTTCCGACATCACTAGATCTTTTGTAAGTTCTCTATATTTCATTTGGTTCTCTACGTTTGGGGCCAGCCCTCCCATTTTAACTATCACGTTTCCTGAAAAATCGTATAAATAGACAACCATGTCATTTCCTTTTCTGGTATCCAGAGGTATTTGAAGGTATTTAATACTGCCTTGATTATCTTTCCAAGCACCAATTGTATTCGTCTTTTTGTCCTTACAAATCTGCTTTATTACGTCACTTATTTGTCCTGCGGGTTTATTGGGCACAATTGTTGCGTCATCCTTGGGAGAGGGGCTTAATTTAAAACTATCAATTATTTTATCTGCAAGAACGTTTCCAGAATAACCATCACCTTCGTATCCAAATGGATAAATATCAACATAAAAAGCGGCGGTAGTTATATAAAATGTTAGAAGATTCTTTTCTTTGTCATAAGCATATTTAATTCTATTTAAGTTTTCTTTTAGTTCTTTGTTTAAAGTCACAAATGCTTTAGTTTTAACAATTCTCATTGAAGGAGCAACGCCTGTTAGCAACGGGTTTTTGAAAAATATACTATATTCACTTTCGCTATCTTTTTTTACTTTATCCACTTCCCACCCTTTAAACACGGGGTATTCAAAAGAAAACCCAGGAATCTCAGAGAAAGTTTTGGTTTCTACAATATTTGAAACATTGCCAGACTGATTGTTTTGTTTGTTTTTATTAATAAACGAGAAGATGCCCATGGTGATTACGGTTAAAATTAGTAAGCCCAAAACTACAAATAATAAGTTTTTTTGTTTGTTTTGCATATTTCTATTTCAATTACTTTTTACCCATTGTTGCTCATATTCTTCAATTGCCTTGGCTGGATTGACTGAAGAAGTAATCAAAAAAACTTTTCCAGAATATTCAACCGCCACAGGACCAACTCCTGGTATTAATTTACTCACATCTTTCGTTTCAAGATATTCTTTTGTTGAGTAAAAAAATACGTATCCAAATTTTCTTTCCTGTGTTTTTTCTGGCTGAAGTACAAGTTTTTTACTTTCATTTCCAAGCTGTTTTGTTATAAATTCTTGTGCAACAGACTCTGCTTTTTTGAGAGAAATGCTATTATCTACTCCAAAAGAAGAATCAAATTTAAATGAATCAATAATCATTTTTTGTTCTTCTGAAAGCATCTTCTTCGCTTCATCAAGACTTGTTACGTTTTTCATCAAGCGCGCTGTTATGGAATACATCCGGCCATTGTGTAGAAAAACTATTTTGTACCCCCCGTATTCAGGAAGTTTAAAAAGGACTTCATAACCAATATCACCCGCAAACTTGGTCATTCTGTAATCAATGACGGCATCGCCGCCACTTTTTATATCTTCCTCAAGAGAACCTTCTATAATTTTTTCTGGCACAGAATAAATACTTATGTCGCAGGTCTCTTCTGCGGCAGGAACATTTTCTTTGTGGATACAATTAACATAACTAATACCCAAAAGAAAGTCCGTCCCTGCTGGAGGAAGTTCAGAAATGATGTATTTATTCGGAATTATCAAACTATATTTTCCAGGTGTTTCGAATTCTGGAACCCTTTCAGTCAAAGTTTGGGTGGTTGGTTGATTAATGTCTTTATCTTGCTTATTTTCAAACGGCATAATCATTGTTATTAAAATTAAAACAATTACTACTATAAGTACTCCAAATAATACAAATCCTACTATTTTAAATTTAGTTTTTCGTTTGTTTTGCACATCTTTATTCTATACCAAAACACTAGCTTGAGCTCTCTTTATACAAAATAACCGCTATTTCTAGCGGATATTGCCATTTATTTACTAATTTTTACGACCTGCCTTGTTCGGCAGCTTCGCGCTTTCTCGTCTTTTCTTTTTTGAGCTGTTTGGCTTCTTTGGCAGCCATATCGACTACCGTACGACCACGATAAGTACCGCAAACCGGACACGCTGTGTGATTTGGGATCAAAGTTTTGCATTGAGGACAAGCCGTTGTCGCTTTTACAACAACATGGATATGCGCGCGACGCTGGTTGCGACGACCTTTTGGCTTGCGTTTCTTAGGTAATGCTCCTGACATAACTTAGAGAAGATTACAAGATAACCGTATTTTTTGCAAGAAGCCGTCTGGAAGAGAGAACCAAAGGTTCCCTCTTCCAACATCTCCTTCCTTTTCAAGGTGTCGCAAAGTTTGGGACCTTATAACCCAAAACTTTGCGATTAACGGTTTATATTACGAACTACGCATACCGAACGCGGGCGGCCTCCCTACTATAAAAATGCTATACTTTCATACATGAACACACTTGAAGAACTAACAAGTCGAGTCCAACTAATAGAAGAACGAAACAAGAAAGTTGAGATCGATAAGGCCTGGGAAACCAGCATTGCTAGGCGTTTTTTGCTTATAATCTTCACTTATTTGGCTATTGGCCTGTATTTGCGCGCTATCGACATCTCTCGTCCGTGGCTTAACGCTATTGTTCCTTCCGTGGGATTTCTGCTTTCAACACTCACTCTGCCTTTTTTCAAGCAACTCTGGATTAAATACTGGAATAAAAAATAGAAGAAACTTAGGATTCATAACAACTGAACCCCTCTTCGTCTCCCCTTATCAGGGGAGAGATACGACGCGTTTCCCTCCCTGATAAGGGAGGGCTAGGGTGGGTTTTTGGGTTATTTGTTTATGTTTTTGAAAGCTATCCGTACCGGTTCATAGGTCGGCCGGTGAATCGGGCATGGACCGAGTTTGGATAGCGCATCACAATGCGTTTTTGTACCGTAGCCCTTATGCTGGGCGAAACCATACCCAGGAAACTGCGTTTCATACTCACGCATCAATGAATCACGAAAAACTTTAGCAATAATCGACGCGGCCGCAATACTTTTACTTTTCTGGTCTCCTTTGATAATCGCCTCATTATATATAGACAGCCCTGGAATTCGAAAACCGTCCGACAAAACTGCGTCGGGGGCAACATTTAACTGCGCTAATGCCCGTTTCATCGCTAAAAAATCCGCGCCACGGATATTCAGTTTCGTGATTTCCTCAACACTGGCCGAACCGATCGCCCAAGCAACAGCTTGTTCTTTTATTATCTTTGCTGTTTTTTCTCTTTGACTTTCGGACAACTTTTTTGAGTCTCTAAGCAAATCTATCTTCGTTTCCGACTTCAAAATCACTACCCCCGCCACAACCGGCCCTGCCAAACAACCCATACCAACTTCATCAACTCCAGCAACAACATTTAACCCTTTGGCCCAAAGTGCTTCTTCATATTCAAAAGTGGCATTGATGTTACTAGACATGACTTTGATTGTATCAGAATCGTATTAAAACCCCCTCACGACAGCATATTGACATGATGAATTTTATGCGTTATTATGCCTCCTTGATTATTTTGATTGTACCCTTTTAGTTCTAGACCTAGTCTTTACAAGGAGAAACACCGTGCCAGTGGCAAATCGAGCCGTTTCGGATCCCACCCACTTTCTCGCTCTAGTCGTCATTCGCAAAATGACGGCCACCGGAGCCGAACTTGTCGGCCAGCGACTGTATCGCCCTCTGTCTCTCGACAACTTCTACGCGCAGCTGCGAGAGCGCAAATGGGAGGACATGCTGGACGCAGCTTGTCGGCAGTGCCAACTCCCCAACCGTTTTCATAATCCAGCCACCACGATCAACTTCGATCCGTACCCCAGCGGATACGAATTCGCTTCCATGATCTACACCATCGAACTGAACGGTCCCGTGGCAGAACTGTTCAACGCGATGGATGAGATCGAGGACAACGCATGCAGCGACGTTCTCGACGGTGTCGCAAGACTCATGCGCGCCATCGAGATGTTCGACAACGCCCCGATTGCGGCCTTCGTGGCACTGACAGGGAAAGTGCGCTGCCTCATGATCCCGGACATCATTCCTCTCGGCCAATCCGAGCTGGATGTGTATGAGGCGCAGCATCCGTCGGCCGTCGCCGAGCCGGACCAAACCAAGACGAGTTGATCTGTTGCTCCCCCAAGGCAACAGACAGCAAACCTCACCCCATGATTTCCATGGGGTGTTTTTCTTATTCGGACAAACAAAAACATCGCTGCGCGCTTCGATTCCCCACGCGAGCCAAGCAATTAATCTGGAGTAATTATGAAACTCAGTTGAGCTGGTAAGGGGCTCCGAGATTCTGCGCCTCTTGGCGCATTCTCTCGGAGTTCATTTATTAGAAGTGCAAAAAAAAATTGTCTTTTAAATGGCACATGTGAAAACATCCGTCTCGACGGAGGTTTTCACAGTGTTCATTGAAATAAGGAAGATGCTATTTGAAATGGGTCGCCTTATGGCGACCTATTCAATGAGTGCCCTCGGGAGGAATCGAACCTTCATCCCCGCGTTAGGAGTGCGGAGCTCTATCCATTGAGCTACGAGGGCATTTTACATACTTTCTGCAATAATCTGCTGAATACTCTTGAGCATCTTAAGCAAAAAACCTCCTTTAGTCACGCGCACCCTACACATACCATAAGGTAATTTCCCCTTCTTCTTACCATCTAAAATATTAACATTCAAAATACCTGATACTGGAATTCCAATAATTTTAGCCCAATAGTTCATGGCGGATTGCTTATCGATATCATCATAAATTCTCACCGTTACCCTAAGTCGTTCTTTCGGAATACCAAATTCACGGAGACAAGTGACAAATGTCCTAATTAAAATTGGGTCTGAATTAGAGATGCTAAAATCACTTTTTGTTCCTTCTCCCCAATAGAGACAGGCGGCGATCAGCATTTTCTCACTAGTTCCAATTTTAGAAATATCTTTTACTACAATTTTTCTTGCTTCATCTAATTGCCGTCGCGCCCTAGCCACACTGCCTCCCCTTTTAGAAAGCCAGCTTTCGCGAAATTTTGGTAAAACATCCACACCTTTTATAAAACCTGAGATAAGCGACTTACTTTTACCTGTAACTAATTTTATTTCACTTATTGTAAGCCCTTTTTCACGCAGCCCTTTTATTTTATTTATGTCACGTGTTGATGTCCTAATTCCTCTCATATATTCATTTTAGTACGAACCTTCCTATCGTTCAAGAACCATATTGTTTGCTTTTTTCATAAGTGCGAATCAAATCATCTGTGTGACATTTCCCCAAAAATAATCAACGCGATATACTACGAGCAGTAGTTTGGAGGCGGGGGAAAACATTCAAAAATTCAAACGATAAAAAACGGGGTGCAATTAAAGCACTGCATGTAAAACGACCGTCAAAAAAATCTGTAGTAAGCGAAAAAGCAAGAGTTTCAAAACCAACAAAACCCAATACAAACACTTATTTATAAAGACAAAGGAGGTCCCCCATGTCTGATTTTTCTAACCCAGAAATATCAAGTACAAAAAAAGGTGTTAAGATCCAGCGTCGATTCACAAAAGCCGGCGATAATCCGTTCGATTCCGTCCGCTGGGAAAAGCGCGTTTCCAAAATACGCGACGAATCCGGCAAAGCAATCTTTGAAAAAAATGACGCGGAAGTGCCGTCTACTTGGAGTCAGGTCGCTACGGACATTATTGTTAGCAAATATTTTCGTCGTGCCGGAGTTCCGCAATTCGATGAAAAAGGCCAACCTATTATAGGAGAAGACGGAAAACAAATCACAAGCAGCGAGGGATCCGCAAAACAGGTTATTAAACGTTTAACAAATTGTTGGCGTTGGTGGGGAGAAAAATACGGATTTTTCGCCTCCCAAGAAGACGCAAAAGCTTTCGAGGAAGAATTGCAATACATGTTGGTGCACCAAATGACAGCGCCAAATTCTCCGCAATGGTTTAACACCGGGCTCGCTCTGTCTTATGGCATCAAAGGACCAAGACAAGGACATCACTATGCTGATCCGGACGACGGAGTGTTGAAAGAATCTGAAGATGCCTATTCTCGCCCCCAAACATCGGCCTGTTTTATTCAATCAGTAAAAGATAGTTTATTAGAAGAAGGTGGCATCATGGACCTCGTAATGCGCGAAGCCAGAATCTTCAAATATGGTTCAGGCACAGGCACAAATTTTTCCACGATTCGCGAAGAAGGCGCCAAACTTTCCGGCGGTGGTTCGTCATCGGGATTAATGTCCTGGTTGAGAATTTTTGATCGCGCGGCTGGAGCAATAAAATCTGGCGGTACAACGAGAAGAGCCGCGAAGATGGTGATATTAAATATCGACCATCCGGATATTGAACAATTTATTTGGTGGAAAGCCAACGAAGAGAAAAAAGTCGCAGCGCTTGTTGCTGCCGGCTATCCGTCGGATTTTAATGGCGAAGCATACCAAACAGTCTCAGGACAAAATTCCAATAACACCATTCGTGTCACAAATGAATTTTTGGATGCCGTGGAAAAAGACGGGGAATGGAATCTAATTAGTCGTATTCCGGGGCGCGGTATCATAAAAACGCTCAAAGCGCGAAAATTGTGGCTGGATATCGCCCAATCCGCTTGGCAATCCGCGGATCCGGGTTTGCAATACGACACCACGATTCAAGAATGGCACACTTGTCCGGCTTCCGGGCGCATCAATGCCACAAATCCTTGCTCTGAATATCTTTTCTTGGATGACACGGCTTGCAATCTCGCCTCCATCAATCTGGTAAAATTTGTCGACGAGGAATCCAAACAATTCGACACAGAAGCATATCTCCACGCCATTCGTCTTTGGACAATGGTTTTGGAAATTTCTGTTTTGATGTCGCAATTTCCTTCCGCCGAAATCGCCGCCAACACCTATAAATTCCGTACGTTGGGCTTGGGTTACGCCAACTTGGGAACTTTATTAATGTTATGGGGAATCCCCTACGACTCAGACAAAGCGCGCGCCATTGCCGGTGCCTTAACAGCAACTTTGACCGGTGAAGCATACGCTACGTCGGCAAAAATGGCGGAGGTTTTCGGACCATTCGCCGAGTTCGCAAAAAATCGCGAACACATGTTGCGCGTCATGCGTAATCATCGTCGGGCTGCATACGCAGAAGATCAGGATAAATATGAAAACCTAACAATCAAGCCGATGCCGATTGATCCAAATATTTGTCCCAGCGACTTATTAATAGCCGCGCGTTCCGCATGGGATCAGGCCGTGGAATTGGGTGAAAAATTCGGTTACCGCAATGCGCAAGTAACAGTGCTTGCACCAACCGGCACGATCGGTCTTCTTATGGACTGCGACACAACCGGCGTTGAACCGGATTTTGCATTGGTAAAATTTAAGAAATTGGCCGGTGGCGGATATTTCAAAATCGTTAACCAATCCGCAGCCGGTGCGTTGCGTTCTCTCGGCTACACCCCAGAGCAAATAAATGACATTGTTCGCTACGCGACCGGTACGATGTCATTTACCAATACGCCCCATATCAACACTGCGTCCCTCAAAGAAAAGGGCTTCAATGATGAAGATTTGGCGCGCATTGAAAAATTATTACCCGGTGTATTTTCTTTGACGATGGCTTTTTCGACCGGCACACTCGGCGAGCCGCTTTTGAAAAAATTAAACTTAGCAGAAAAGGCACAAGAAAATTCGATGTTAGATGTTTTGGCAGAACTTGGTTTTACGCAAGAACAAATTCAAGTAGCCAACGAAGAAATTTGCGGACGCATGACCATTGAAGGCGCGCCACACTTGCGAGAAGAACACTACCCCGTCTTCGATTGCGCCAATAAATGCGGCGAAAAAGGTACGCGTTTTATCGCCTACGAAGGTCATATCCGCATGTTAGCCGCCACCCAGCCATTTATTTCCGGTTCTATTTCCAAAACAATCAACATGTCCAACGAAGCGACTGTTGAGGAAATCGAAAACGCCTATTTGATCGGATGGAAATTAGGGCTAAAGTGCAACGCAATTTACCGCGACGGTTCCAAGCTTTCTCAACCACTTTCCACAAAGTCGAAAAGTGAAAAAGATGATAAGAAAAACGAACCATGCGAACGCATCGTGGAGAAAATCGTGGAAAAAGTTGTAGAACGTCCACATCGTATAAAGTTGCCTCGTGAGCGCCAAGCCGTCACCAGAAAAGTGAATCTGGCCGGACAAGAATTCTACGTCACGGTCGGCATGTACCCAGACGGCAAACCGGGTGAAGTGTTTATCACTATGAGCCAAGAAGGTACGTTCGCCTCCGGTATGGCAGACGCTTTCGCCAAGATTTTGAGCATCGCTTTGCAATATGGCGTACCAATCAATAACGTCATTCGCCAGTTGCGCCACATGCGTTTTGCGCCAGACGGATTCACTGGCGATCCGGATTTGCCAACGGCTTCTTCCGTCGTCGACTTCTTAGCGCAATGGTTGGATAAAACATTTCCAGATGGAAATTGGAAACAAACAGGACAACTGCCATTACCCGAAGCGCAAGAAGTTCCAGCCAAAATTACTAATTACCAATTACCAATTACCAATGGCGAACCAAAAAAAGAAACGCAGGATATAAGCCACTCGCAAGGAAAGCAAGCCAACATCACCTCATTCGGTTTCACTGGCGACAAATGCCCACAGTGCGGATCAATGAGAATGGTCCAAAACGGCACATGCAAAAAATGTATGGACTGCGGAGAAACTACCGGCTGCAGTTAATAGCAGTTTCTCCCCTGACAAGGAGAGGCAAAGAGGGGTTTAGAAAGAACCAACTAACAGCCCGCCAAAAGCGGGCTGTTATAATTCAGAAATTTTATAAATAAGAAAAATCCACCGCCAATTTGGGGTGGATGGATTACGAGGCGCCATCGGTCAATGGTTGGAATCAGCCCTGAGCTTCGACTTGTTCTCGTTCCCTCAATTCTGCTTCCAAACTCGATACTTTTTCATTGAGCGCCAAGATTCTTCTGAGCAGAATACTGACGTTCAGCTCCTGCTCGCGATCGTGCTGCTCCTCCTCATCGAGACTAGCACTCAACTCATTGAAACGACGTCGATCATAGAGAATCACATCTTGGAGGCGTCCACTCTTCTCCAAAAGTGCCGCCGTTTCCGCCTCGTGTTTGCCCCCCATCTGCGTGATAGTTTTGTCACGCAGGACGATCTGAGCCCGAGCCAGAGCAAGCTCCTTGCGCGCTTTACGCAGTTCGCCATAGGTGCTCTGCCCCTTCCGCGACTTGTTCCCCGGCTTCTTCATTGTCATGCTAGTTCCCCTGTTACTGGATAACGAACAACCAATCTTCCCTTTTGGGACTTTCAACTATAATATGACTTTATGAAGAAAGTCAACCGTCCCCAAAAAATAAAAATTAAATCCCCAAAAAAATATCACATTAATAATAAAGGGTTAACAATTGTTTATTATGGCGACGGTAAAGGTAAAACCACCGCCGCGCTTGGCGCTGTTTTACGCGCCACGGGCGAAGGTTGGAAATGCGCTATTTATCAATTTATCAAAGGCCCATGGCCTTCCGCCGAACGCGAATCAATCAAAAAATACCTCCCTGAATTGGCCACCATTGAGACGGGCGGAAAAGGTTTTGTCGGCATCATGGGAGATAAACTTCCGGAAGACGCGCATCGAAAAAGCGCTCGTGCACTTTTTGAGCGCGTAATTTCCAATTTTCAATTACCAATTTCTAATGAAATTTCAAATTCCAAATTGCCAACACTTCTTGTGTTGGATGAACTTTTAGATGCTGTAGAACTTGGTTTTATTAAAGAAAATGAAGTTGTTGATTTAATAAAACAAAAAAATACTGATACTCATATTATAATTACAGGCCACAAAAAATATCCTCTGATTTTTTCAGCAGCAGACCTTGTGACAGAAATGAAAAAAATAAAACATCCTTTTGATCAGGGCTTTCTAGCCATAAAGGGCTTGGATTACTGACATTTAGTCGGCATTGTATTGTCCTATTTTGCATCCTTGTTTTTCTTGGTATAATTCCGGGAGTAGAAAGCACGGCTGGAGGAAACAACAAAAAAGAAGTCCGTGATCCATTAAACATTTTAACTATACTTTAAACTATGTCGGAAAACTCGACTGCCGTTGTTGACATCACAGCGGACAATTTCCATGAAGAGGTAATTCAGTCTCAAACACCCACAATTGTCGATTTTTGGGCTCCGTGGTGCGGTGTTTGTCGCACAGTTCGCCCGCAAATAGACGCTTTCGCCGAGCGCGAGAAGGAAAATATCAAAGTTGTGGCCGTAAACGCCCAGGATCACCCTGATTTGGCGAACCAATATGGTGTAATGTCTCTCCCCACCTTTTTATCCTTTATAAACGGGCAAGTTGTTGGACAACACGTCGGCCCATTGAGCGAAAGACAGTTGTCGGAATTGGTCGAAGTCACACAATAAGTTAAATTCAAACTTAAATGAAAATCCTCCTTAGACGAGGATTTTTTTGATATTTGAATCAACTAAGCTAGTAATATGCTCCGAGACTCAGCGCTTCTGAGCGCGTAGATCTCGGAGTTCTTCGATTCCTGTGCAAATAAGACTTCACGCACTGTGAAGTCTTGTTTGTGTACATTATATTGTTTTGCGGAGCGAAACTTATCTTGAGTGGTCACAAGTATTTTTCCTGACGGAAAAATCTCGCGGCCCCGGCTCGCGGTTTTTGCCTTGCCTGCGGCAAACAAAAACATCGCTGCGCCTTCCACTAAAACACAAAATCTCCAGCAGTGGAGATTTTGTGTTTTAGTGGACCCAACCGGGCTCGAACCGGTCACCTCTACAATGCCATTGTAGCGCTCTGCCAACTGAGCTATGGGCCCACATTACTATATTCGATTTTTAATCTCGAATATTTGATAGGTTAACCCGAATTCTGTATTTACTCAAGACGAAGTAATGCTCATTCATTTTGTGTTAAAACACTGGGGCCATTTTAATTTTTTGTCGATTAGTTTTTGTTTCTTTCCCCTAGTCCATCCCTTAATTTCAATCTCACGTTTTCTGGCGGTTGATTGGTCGGGTAATTTTGGAGACGTATAAACCAACACAAAAGGACCTTGATTGACAGCCATTCTACAACCGCGACCGTTGTTGTGATCTTTGATTCGTCTTGTTGGTTCAGTGGTAATACCGACGTAGTAACGCCCTGTTTGGGCTTGAGCAATGTAAAGATACCAGGACATAGGATAAGTATATCTCTTACAGTTTGAATAACTATTGCTTGTGAGACGTAGCTCTGGCAGAATACAGAGCGTAGTTCCAAGGGCCGTTAGCTCAGCTGGTAGAGCGCTACATTCGCATTGTAGAGGTCGGCGGTTCGAATCCGCCACGGTCCACCCGAAATTAGTTTCGCTTTGCGAAACAAATCAAATGTATAAAAAATAGACTTCGCGACATGCGAAGTCTATTTTATACAAGGATTGAGAACTCTGAGATTACGAGCCAAACGGCTCGTAATCTCAGAGCCCCCTACTAGACCAACTGAGTCATCTGAAAATGAGCCCTGCGAAACCTTCTCGTCAGCATGATCTAGATTGTTTGCACAATATAAAGTAAGATAAAAATCAGATTTTCGGGGCGTAGCGCAGCGGTAGCGCGCATCGTTCGGGACGATGAGGCCGCAGGTTCGATTCCTGTCGCCCCGACCAAGGGATTGTTTTTTTGCATCAAAACACAACAAAAAAACCGGTGACTGCAAAGCCACCGGTCGACGATCTGACAACTGTTCGCGAATGAACTAAAACCGTCGCACGAGCATCATGGGCGGACGCATCGAAAGGATGATCTCCTGATCCAGAGCATCGTCTTTTTTGCCCTGAATAATTGAAAACCACCGGATCAACTGCCATACCGCCAAACCGGAAAGAGTTTCCGCCGTAGGCCCAACCGAGGTTGAGGCACCACAGGCCGAAACTTCCGCCACATCATCCGAACAAAGCGTCTTCTCCCATTCCCGAATGTGTCCCAAATCGTTGGGATTAACGGTATAGACGCGCAAGCTGTCGGCACCCATGCGAGTCTCGATGACCAAACTGACGGGAAGCTTGAAACGCAGACCTTTCTCCCAAATCTCCTTCCGAGACGCCATGGTGTCGGTCAGGAGAAAGACGACGTTGCCGAGAACCTGCGTCCCATCGACTCGCTCGGGATGCGCCACGATTCCAACGCCGATTTGTTGTGCCACCAGTTCCGCCAGTGCCTCAACCTTGAGCTTTCCAATATCGCCATTTCCAAACGCCTGATTGGCGATGTTGTGTTCTTCCACCTTGTCGAAATCCCAGACGTGAATGTTTTCCGCGCCCAGTTTGGCAAGAGAAAGAACAATGCGAGAACCGGTAGCGCCGGCACCGATGACATCGATGCGACGATTGCCGAACGCTGTCGGCGAAAAAACCGACAAATGCCGTAAAGGATCAACTGCCACAGTAATTCCTCCCTATTCTTGGTTACCAAACATCTTCCTTCTGGTCGTCAGTATACAAACTGGCGACCAAGAGAAAAATGGAGCGCTTGGTTAGAACGCTCCAAAAGAACAAACTACTGTCTCACACGAAAAGTCGGGTCAGTCAGCACTTTCCGCGACTTGTGCGCTGGCGTCTTCCTCCTGAACAGGAAGATCAATACTTGTAGCCAGTTGCATGATGTCTACACAGCCGAATTTCACGAGAACTGAACGAAGATCGCGTAAGACTTCCGACTTTCTCTTTTCACGAAGTCCGCCAGGCACCATGCGGTCGACCATCAGCACACGATCCTCCAACGCTTCCAACCGCCTACAACAAAAAGAGAAGGCCTCGAACTCTTCGGCGTTGACACACGGACCGTCCTGGAGAGCCCCCGAAACTAGTCCGGCAACGAGACAATCCAAGGCGTTGAGGTTTCGCCTAATAATCCATTCCTCGTCCAAATAACGAGGAGGATCTTTGGCATCCAACTCTCTGCAGAGATTTTCGTCTTCGTATTCGCGCGGATCGATCACATCTTGTGGGGGAACATCCAAACCGTTCGCCCACTTGATGATTCTCAAGGCAGTGCCTTTCTCGATATCGAATACGAGACGCCTAAAGGTGCTGTCAACCTCAGCTTGATCCATCTCGCTCGAGGGATCGTTGTCCGGATCGAAATGCTCTCCATCACCGGGCTCGGATTCGTCAGGCACGTCGCTAGTAGCTGCGTCGGAAATGTGCGGTGGCATCTCCATTGATCGCACCTCATCTTCCCAATCACGCACACTACTAGTTTGGTCTTCCTCATCGGGAGTCGTTTTGATGACACTGGCACCCTTTCCGGCACCTTCTTCATCTGCAACAGGAAGTCGCGACTTCCATTTGCCCTTCCGTCCACGGCCTCCGCCCTTGGACTTGTTTTTGCCACTACTCACCTCGATGGGCTTCACGGCCTTTCCTAGTGTTTCACGCCAGGTCGTACGACGTGTAGCCATCCTTTCGTCCTCTTCCTCGATAGACCAAGGCACATCGTGAAAGGTCACTCCAATGTCGTAGAGAAAGACGGTGAATTCCATTCTTCCTCCTCGTCCGAGGATGCCACGCACGAAGAAGTCGGGACAAGAATCCGCGAAGATCTTCATCTGCATATCGTCTTGGCCAGAAGGACTCGTGTTATCTCCGGGGTGAACGTGTCCCCAGAAACGAATGGCGTTGCAAACTTCCATGCCATCAGGAAGATCATTGAGAAGGTTTGTGAAAAGGTTTCCCAAACCATCCGTAGTGATTTCGCAAGTAGCATGGTGTCCGCGCTGTTCAGGGAGAAAGATCCGTTCGATATAGAACTTCATCCCATCCCGACGCACCGTACCAACCCACCCCACTTCGCCCATCGTGGCCTCGGACACGATACAGCACATGTCCAACAACGCCTCTTGGGCAACATAGACCTGCGGCAACCCGGCACTGATGCCGATTTTCAACTCGAACTGATGGGGTTGCATCTTCACAAGAGTGGTGGGTTGCGCATCACTATCCGACGCAACGATTGTCTGACCAGAGAACTGCGATGTTTGATGGCCAACATAACCACCCTGGTATCCACCTTGGTACCCCCCCTGATACCCGCCACGGTAACCACTGTTCGTTGCAAAATTTTGGTGCATTTGCATGCTCCTTCTGGTAAGAGTTTTGTTGATGTTAGTTTCTCTTCGACTGAATCTGCTGCTCTCTTTTTTCAGAGAAGCAGACTCGGTGAAAAGGGTGTCTGTCTCTTTGCGAGAGACAGACACCGAAAGAACCAAAGACGAAAAACTACTCGATAACCCGTCGAACCTCGTTGGAATCAGAAACCGAATCCGAAGGTAAGGCAAGCTCTTCCGTGGACAGCACCAGATCAATGCCCAACTTCAGGGCGTAGGCGCTAATTGTTTGCCGCATGTTTCCAAGAAAGGCCATGCGCGTCTCAGATTGATCCCGGAACTTCGATAATTCCGAGGTAGCACCGCACAAGTAGTCCTCCATCTTGTTCATGGTCGCTAAATCTTTCGTGAACCTGTCGATTGCGTCGGAGCATTGAAGTGGAAGAACAGCGAAAGATTCCACCAATGCCAACAAGATGGTGTTCTCAACTCTAATCCGACGCTCCGATAGAGCGACTAACCTCCATGTATTATTCGTCCCACCAGTGATCTCGGTTTCCAACACCATGTCATGTACTTTTCGGATGTCTTTTTGGATTATCACTCCACGTTCTTCGAGATCCATCATCCTGCAAAGACGCCACAGCTTCCAGCGTTTGATCGTGTTGATGGAAGCAGTGATTTTTTCCATCAACTCATTCGCGGACTCGGACAATTGCTCCGAAGAACCCACAACGCCTCTTGCATTAGTGAAACGACGGGCACCATCCGCTTCAACCCACCCTGTCGTATTTTCCTCAAACCACCCAGGATCTCCCTCCCAAACCCACCGGTCACCAATCATCCGACCACGGCGTTGGTGGTAGTCCGGATAGACAGAGACACCGGTATTGTGGATAGGAGTTGCCTGTTCGCTTATCGGCTTCACCGCACTTCCCAGAGTCTTTCTCCAAGCAGCACGACGAGTAGTCACTTCTTCGTCACCTTCCTTAATGTTCCACGGGACATCGTGGAAGACCAAGCCAGTCTCATAGAAGAAGACGGTGAATTCCATTCTTCCTCCTCGTCCGAGAATGCCACGCACGAAGAAGTCGGTACAAGAATCTCTGAAAACCTTCATCTGGTCGTTGTCCTGACCGGAAGGATCCGTGTCATTCCCGGGATGCACATGCCCCCAGAAACGAATGGAATTCCAGACCTCGACTCCGTTTTCACGTTGCAAGATCTCGGTGGCCAAGTTGCCTAAGCCGTCCGTAGTGATCTCGCAGGTGGCGATGTGACCACGCTGACCGGGCAGGAAGATCTCTTCGATCGAGAAGTTCATGCCGTCTCGCTTGACTGTACCCACCCAACCCACTTCGCTGGTTGCTTCGGCGACGATGCAACACATGTCTTCGTAGGCATTCTTGCTCACGGTGACTCGGGGCGTACCGCCACATGAACTGATCCTTATCTGGAACATGTGGGGATGCATACGCACGAACGGGGTGGGTGTCTGACAACCGACGACGGTTGAAGTGGTGCCGAGAACGTAGTCGGATGCGAGTGCACAACCGCGATTCGAATACACCACTTTTCCTTGGGGTTTATTTAGAGAGGTGTTGTAGATATCGATAGCACTTCTTCCGCTGGTGCTACTGGTCACGCCAGGAATCCCGAACCCTAAGACTTTTTTTCCAGACATCACAACTCTCCTTGGTTATCGGTTGTCTTGTTTCTTGTTTATCCTCTTCGACTGAATCTGCTGCTCTCTTTTTTTGTGATTGCTCACTCGTATGAAAGTGGCAAAGATTATATATTCTCTTAAAGCGGCTTCACGACTCTGCAACGCATTTGCAGAGCGTGCTTGAGTGAGGATAGCGTACGTAGTTCGTACACTATCCGGAGCGTACGCTTTAAGAGAATATATAATCTTGCATATTACTCTCATATCAGTGAGCAATTTCAGAGAAACAGACTCGGTGAAAAGGGTGTCTGTCTCTTTGCGAGAGACAGACACCGAAAGAACAGGGGGTGTGGCTTAGGCGACAGCGGCCACGACGGGAGCGGAAACAACTCTGGGCGGTTGCTCTTTGGCGAGCGGCCACTTGTTGATGTATTGGCCAGCCGCGTCTCCCACGTTAACCGAACCCAGAAACTGGATGGCATACAACGCGAGATCGGCGAACCGGAATTCGCGCAGAAGCTTCGTGAATGTTTCTTCGGCACTACCGAGACAGGGCCTACCATCATGAAACACATGCGGTGCTTGCATTCCTCCGCTAAAACCAGGGGTTTGGTAACAAAGATTGAAAAACTGCACCTTTACTTCGGACTTCCAGCGAATCTCAATCCGAAACCTTCCAATCTCGTGCCACCTCTTACTGCGCGGATCCTGACAAAAAATCATGTCCGTGATTATTGTCATCAGATCGTCCCCGATGGCGACTCGTTTTACCCCGGGCATGCTCAGTAGTTGATCGAATTCCTTTCCGAGAACCACATCGGCTTGTCTGAACAAAGAATCATCTTTGAGAACTCGCTTGGCCTCTGCAACACACTGCAAGTGTTCCACAAGATCCCCTTTTTTGCGCTCGCAAAAAATCCTCTTCTCCTCCATAGCCGTGGAAAGGTTCGTGATTTTTCGGTCAACCCGCGCACTCATACCACGCATGAATGCCACTTTTGCTATCTCTCGCGCCCGCTTTCTTCGCTCCTCAGGATTCATTGTCAGTCGCGCAACAACCTCTTCCAGAATTTTTGCGTAGATCGCCACACCATCCGGAATGCCACGATACGAAATTGGTGGAAAGATAAAGAGATTATTTCCGATCAGTTGGGCAACAGGGTTGCCACTGTCCGGATTCTCAATGTTCTCTCCCTCATCAACCGACGGGAACCAAGTCCATCTTTCAGGATCAACAGGAAAACCGAAGATTGTTTGGTCGCCATGAGCATTACTGGAAGAGTGGCTTCCTCTGGGAGAAGACCAAACATGCACATGAAACCTACCATCCTCAACCGGCGCTTGATTCCTGGCTGAAAGATACCCATAAAGAAGGATCTCTTTTTTCAGCACCGGCAAGAGTGTTGCCTCCGTAACCGCTTTGAAGCAAGAAACATCAGCAGTAGAGTTAGTCCGACGGGTTTCCCAATAGAGCACCCGCACTTGGGGGTTGGCAGAAGTGTCTTCTGTCAGCAGACCAAGACAAACAGCAAACACTCCTTCAACAGAAGTGCGCTCAATTGCCTCGATTTTCATTCCCAACACGTAAGTGACCCACTCAATTTCTTGTGCCGGGACAACAAACCCCGCCCTGTCATCCACACCGTACGGTGTCAGACGCAATCCAGCCGCCTCAACCAGTTGTTGCTGCTGAAAGCTGAGATCGGTTAGAAAGTAGCTGTTTACCATTGTGTCTTCCCTTTTTTTCGGAACCCCAGCTATTTTTGGAAAGCATCAACCGTCTTTCCGTTTTGGCTTAGAGTTCCTTTGGGTTGTCTTGTTTCTTGTTTATTCTCTTCGACTGAATCCGCTGCTCTCTTTTTTTGTGATTGCTCACTCGTATGAAAGTGGCAAAGATTATATATTCTCTTAAAGCGGCTTCACGACTCTGCAACGCATTTGCAGAGCGTGCTTGAGTGAGGATAGCGTACGTAGT
>Ga0247841_10003454_pt1 | contig 29228 bp, 22 predicted proteins | sample LaCruzMarch2015__2_FD_192410 | JGI IMG/M metagenome (GOLD analysis project Ga0247841, IMG submission 192410) | Freshwater microbial communities from meromictic Lake La Cruz, Castile-La Mancha, Spain - LaCruzMarch2015_18m | ecosystem: Environmental > Aquatic > Freshwater > Lake | place: Spain... | reverse complement strand
ACTGGGACTGGTGTCATTCATGGACCAGTACCACCGATTTCAATACGCTTCATGAACCGCCGTGTACGGAACCGTACGCACGGTGGTGTGGGAGGACGGCGGGGGTAACCCCGCCTCCTACCCGATTAGTCACATAATTCTTGAGCATGAATACTAATCGTCATGTTATTTTTACCCTTTCTCCATATTTTGTCGTTGACATCAACTATATTAGGATATAGATATTCAGACTGTTAAGTGTTCATTGTCATCAATGTTTTATATGTTATAGCAAAAAAGAAGGAGCATAAATCATGACCGAAATCAAAGAAGGAACCATCAGCCGTGAAATACGCGGCCACGTATTTTTGATCGGTGTTCACAGAGCTTCCAAGATGAACGCCTTTACCTGGGACATGCTTCTCGATCTGTCGAAAGCCTTTGGCGAGTACGAGCAGGATGCGAATCTGCGCTGCGCCGTTGTTTTCGCCGCAGGCAATCATTTTACCGCCGGGCTGGACCTGGGGGACGTGGCGCCACACGTCGCCAAGGGGGAAGCCTTCATTAAGGAAGGTGAGATCGATCCCTTTGCCATTCATGGCCGGATGCTTTCAAAGCCTCTGATCATGGCTGTCCAGGGCCGCTGCTATACCCTCGGAACGGAACTTTCCCTTGCTGCAGATATCGTGGTTGCCGCATCCGACACACGCTTTGCCCAATTGGAAGTGAAGCGCGGCATCTTCCCCTTTGGAGGGGCGACGATCCGCATGGCCAAGACGGCGGGATGGGGAAACGCCATGCGATATCTCCTGACGGGAGACGAATTCGGCGTCGAAGACGCCTACCGTTTTGGTCTCGTGCAGGAAATAACGGAACCGGGGAAGCAACTTGAGCAGGCAGTGAATATCGCAGAGAAGATTGCGGCCCAGGCGCCACTGGCCGTACAGGCGACGCTGTCCCTGGCCAAGACGGCGACGTATGAGAGTTTTACCGCCGGCGTTCGAGAGATCATGCCAAAACTCATGAAAGTAATGAAATCCGAAGACGCCGCCGAAGGGGTCATGTCCCTCATCGAGCGCCGCCAGGCGAATTTTAAGGGGAGGTAGGCCTTTCCACCTCCATCCAGTCATGAAGATCGACGAGGGAGCGTTGGGCATACTCTTTGCCCCGCTCCCTTTTCTTCACCCTTATCTCCAAAGGACGAAAAATACCGTGATTGATATTCATGGGCTGAAATTCCTTTTTCCCGGGTGTGGTTATGAGATGGATCAGTGCCCCCAGAGCTGTCGTGTCCGGCGGCGGTGAAAGCTCCTTATCTTCGATAAGGTGTGAGATGCTAAGGCCGGAAAAAAGTCCCATGGCGGCAGATTCCACATAACCTTCCACTCCGGTCAGCTGCCCTGCGAAAAATATCGATGGGTGAGAACGGAGTTGCAGGCGTTCATTGAGGAGGGCAGGGGAATGGATGAATGTGTTTCTGTGAATGCTTCCATAGCGGGCAAATTCCGCATTTTCCAGACCGGGTATCATTCTGAAGATGCGGCGCTGTTCGGGCCAGGTCAATTTGGTCTGGAAACCGACCATATTGAGCAAAGTTCCGGATATATTCTCCTTGCGCAGTTGGACCACGGCATGAGGTTGCCGGCCGGTATGGGGGTCAGTCAGGCCCACAGGCTTCATGGGACCGAAAAGCAGGGTAAGTTCGCCGCGCTCGGCCAGGATTTCTACGGGAAGACAGCCTTCAAAATAACGAGGCTTCTCGAAGTCCCGGAGGGGGACCTTGTCGGCGTTTAGCACCGCCTCCCGAAAAGAGGTATATGTTGGTTCATCGAGGGGGCAATTGAGGTAATCACCGTCTCCCTCCTGATAGCGGGACGCCCAGAACGTCTTGGCCGTGTCTATTGAATCGACAGTTACAATTGGTGAGATGGCGTCATAGAAGTAGAGGTAGGCGCTGCCGGTAAGCCGCTGGATATCTCTGGCCAGGGCGTCGGACGTAAGGGGCCCGGTTGCGATCACTACCGGACCGAACCGGGGGATTTCCTCGATTTCTTCATTAATCAGGCGAAATTGTTGGCCAAAGCTCATCAATTTATCCTGAATGTATTCTGAAAATTGATATCGATCCACAGCAAGCGATTTGCCCGCCGGCACCGCCGTTTTGTCCGCCCCCTCCATAAAGAGTGATCCCAGGCAGCGCAGCTCTTGCTTCAGGAGACCGACGGCGCTTTCCACAGCATTTGAGCGCAGGGAATTGCTGCAAACCAGTTCGGAAAGGAGGGGCGAGGTATGGGCCGGTGAAAAACGTTCCGGTTTCATCTCATACATGACCACCCGGCAGCCCCGGTTCAGCAGCTGCCACGCTGCCTCACACCCGGCAAGCCCGCCGCCGATGACGGTTACCTCTCTATCAAACATCATTTTTCATCAGGTCGGCTTTATAACGGCAGTCCTTGCGGAGGCACTGTTTTACATCCCCGGCTTTGGTTCGTTTTTCCACAAGAAAGGGGGCACCGCACTGGGGACAGGGTTCAGGCAGTGGGCGATACCACATGGCGAATTTGCAGGTCGGGTATTTAGTGCACCCAAAGAATGTTTTGCCCGTTTTCGAACGTCTTTCGGAAAGAAATCCGGTACATCCTTCTTCCGGACAAGGGACGCCAAGATGAATGTTAAGAATAGCCTTACATTCCGGATAGCCGGTGCAACCGAGGAACCTGCCAAAACGTCCCTCCTTGTGGGCCATGGGTTTCCCGCATTTATCACAGAGGGTGTCGGTGATAACAACTTCTGCTTTCGGACGGTCGCTTCCATCACCCGCCATAATTTTAATCGTGTTCTTACACTCGGGATAACCGGAGCAGGCCATAAACTTTCCGAATCTCCCCGCTTTGAGGACCATGGTTTTCCCGCATTTTTCGCAGTTGATATCAGGACTGGTCTTTTCATCCCCGGTACCCTGACCATTGCCTTCCTCTGGGAGATTCATGGTGTTTTTACAGGCCGGATAGTTGGTGCAGGCGATAAAACGGCCATTCTTACCCCATTTGATGGACATGGGGCTCCCGCATTTCTCGCAGATCATGTCGGTGGGAATCCCCTGGCCTTTGAGGCTCTTCATGTTTCCTGAGGCCGCTTTGAGTTCCCTCGAGAAGTCTTCATAAAAGTCCTTGAGGGTGTCGATGCGGTAGGTCTTTCCTTCTTCGATAAGATCCAGGCGGCTTTCCAGAGAGGCAGTGAAGGTCACATCGAGGATCTTGGGAAAGTTTTCCACAAGTAAGCCGGTGACCAGCATTCCCAGATCCGTAGGACGGAACTTTCCTTTTTCCATAAGCACATATTCCCGGTCCTGAATGGTGCTGAGGATTGTTGCATAGGTGCTGGGACGACCGATGCCTTTCTCCTCGAGTTCCCGAACGAGGGACGCCTCGGAAAACCTGGGGGGCGGCTGGGTAAATTTTTGTTCAGGGGTCAAGGCGAGGAGGTTTAATGTCTCGCCTACCGCCACGTCAGGAAGAATCTTTCCCAATTCTTCGTCGGGATCGGCGCCATTGTCATCCTTTCCTTCCCGATATACTTCGGTAAAGCCAGAAAATTTCATGATGGAACCCTGGGCGCGGAAGAGACAGGAACCGGCCTTGATTTCGATGACGGTCTGATCAAAAACAGCCGGGGACATCTGACTGGCAATAAAGCGGTTCCAGATCAGCAGATAAAGTTTGAACTGATCCGGGCTGAGAAAATGTTTGATATCCCCGGGACGGTGGAGCATCGAAGAAGGTCTAACGGCCTCATGGGCGTCCTGGGCAGAGGCCCTGTTCTTGAATAAATGAGGTTTAGGAGGAAGATAGGACGGATCATAAGCGGCCCGGATATATTTCCTGACCTCTTGCAGTGCCTCCTCCGAAATACGCATGGAGTCCGTTCGCATGTAGGTGATGAGGCCTACTGATCCTTCGGCGCCCAATTCAATGCCCTCATATAGTTGTTGGGCAACACTCATTGTTTTCTTGGCGGAAAAACGCAGCCAGCGGGAAGCTTCCTGCTGGAGTTTGCTGGTTGTAAAGGGCGGTAGGGGAGAGCGCTTGAGTTCCTTCTTGTCCACCTTGGCGACGATAAAAGTTTGTTTTCCCAAGTCATCAAGCACGTGGGTTGATTGCCCGGCATTGGAGATTTTGGCTTTTTTATTATCGATTTTTGTCAATTTGGCTTCGAAAGCCGGTGGCTTGTTCCCCTCCAAAGAGGCGGTGATAGTCCAGAATTCTTCGGAAATGAAGCTGTTGATCTCGTTTTCCCGATCGCAGACGATTCGTACTGCAACGGATTGAACACGTCCGGCACTTAGTCCCCGTCTGACCTTGTCCCAGAGAAGGGGGCTGATCTTGTAGCCCACAAGACGGTCCAGGATCCGGCGGGTCTGCTGGGCCTCGTATTTCGGGAGGTTGAGTTCAAGGGGGTTTCTAATCGCTTCGAGGACGGTATTTTTTGTGAGATCGTTGAAAAGGGCGCGGTGTATTATCTTGTTCTTGCCGTTGATCTCCTGGGCGACGTGCCATGCAATCGCCTCGCCTTCACGATCCGGGTCGGGGGCCAGATAAATATGATCGGCCTTTTGAGCCGCTTTCTTTATCTCCGCCATGACCTTTTTCTTGCTGTCGACAACGCCGTAGCTCGGTTCGAAACCGTGATCCACATCGATCCCCAGAGTACTCTTGGGCAAGTCCTTGACATGACCCATGGTGGCCAGGACGTCAAACTCGGCGCCGAGAAATTTTTTTATCGTTTTTACTTTGGTTGGAGATTCTACTATTACTAAAGAACGGGACATAAAATCACTCCTGAAGAATATACGTTTTACCCGGCATTTGCCGGATCAGGCCCCTGAGTTCGAGATGCAAAAGCAGGGAAAGGATCTCCGAGGCTGACAGGCCGGTAGCGACGATGAGGTCATCAACGGGACGAGGTTTGGAAGAGAGGTTTTTTATCAGCAGTTGCTCTTTCTCGCTGAGGACCGCGTTTTTAACAAGATGACGCTCCGGGAATCCATTGAGGGTGGCGACTAGTGGCTCCTCGGTGGGCTCAGCGGGAGAAAGCTCCGTGGAGGCGGCAGGCAGGGTCGTCATTACGGATATCGTCTCCTCATGGGAGGTTTGCGGTCCTATTTCTGCAAGAATATCATCGACATCTTCTACGAGTATAGCACCTTCCTTGATAAGACGGTTCGTCCCCCGCGAGCCTGCCTCGTCGATACTACCCGGTACGGCAAAGACCTCTCTTCCCTGTTCCAGGGCGATTCTCGCCGTTATGAGGGAACCACTCTTTTCGGTTGCCTCAACAACTACAACCCCAAGTGACATCCCGCTGATGATTCGGTTCCGGGCGGGAAAATTAGCAGCGTTGGGTCGCGTGCCGAAGGAATATTCTGAAACGACAGCGCCGCATGCGGAGATTTCATGGTAGAGAGATTCATTCTCCGGTGGGTAGATAACATCCAGACCGGAGCCTAAAACCGCAATGGTTCTTCCCTTGACGGATATTGCCCCCCGGTGTGCCGAGGCGTCTATGCCTTTAGCCATACCGCTCACAATCGTGACGCCGCTCAGGGCCAATTCCCGGCAGAGTCTTTCCGTAGTATATTTTCCGTAAGCGCTTGCCTTTCTTGAACCGACTACCGCTACAGAGACTTCGAGACCACGGAGTTCGCCCTTCACATAGAGAAGAAAGGGACAATCATAAATGTTGAGGAGGCGCAGCGGAAAAAAGGGGTCCAGACAAGTGAGGATGGAAATATTCATCTCCACGGCCTTTTCGAGATCCCCTTCTACCTGTGCCCATTGCTTGAAATCCTTGATATGGCGAGCTGTTTTTGAACCGATGCCCGGTACAGTCTCAAGCAGGTACAGGGGCGCCTTAAAAACATGTTCCGGCGTACCAAAGCTCCGTAGCAGGTTCTTGACGCCAATGTTCCCCAGTCCCTCAATCAGCTTCAGGGCCAGCCAGTATTTGAGATCATCAGTTATGTTTGTCATTGTTTCAGCCATCATAAAAAAAGTGGCGAAGGATATATCTCATCCCAAGGGCTGTCAAGGAATATAACAATGACAACAGTAAGTTTAACAATGACGGGGTTATTGATAACGGTTTATTACGCCCTCGACAAATATTTATTGTCAGCGAAGTTGATTTCGGATACATAGCAGCCAATCATCAAGGAAGGGCCCAAGAGTAGAACTATGACCTGTAAATCCCTGTATACACTTTTAATTATATTATTAGCATTAGTTGTTAAACCTCTATCAGCAGGGATAATTTGGGCGGGAGAGGTCCTTCTGCATCCGGAATCTTTAGCCCTGGGCGATATTGGCGCCGGTAAGCTAAAGAAAGGTGCAGTCATCCTTACATATTCCGATTCTAATCGGAAGTCATGGTCCGCATCGGTTACCGAGGGCTGGCAATGCAAATTGGGAAAGCCCTTGACCGGGGTCCTTACCCAGGGAAAGCCCTTAAAACTTAAGATATCCATGAAATCTTCCCTGGCCCCGGCGGGAGAAGATGCCAATAAGCATGGCCTTTACACCGTTGCCCTCAACCTTGATGTTGACAACCAGCACATTGGTTATCAAAAGAAAATGGCCAGCGGCAATCATCGGGAAGGGATCGCCATGAATATAGGTGGAGAGTTAAAAATTATCGAAATTTCTTTTCATGTGATGGAATATCCACTGGAGCCGGTCTTGTCAGTTTCACCCCTGCGTCTTGATTTTGGAACCATGGGACAGGGGCAGCAAGGGATCAAAAAGATTGAGATCACCAATCGGGGCAGGCAAGCTTTGAAATGGAAGGTCCTTCAAAAAAGTCAGGGTCGTCAGGCAGACGATATCGGTGCTCTTTCGGCTCGTTATATCTCCTTTTTGCATCCTGCCGACCAAGGAACGGGCCAATACCGGGCGGGACCTGGAAATGGGGGAAAAGATCAGACGGAGTTTACCGGCCAATGGTCGGAGGTGGATGGTTATCCGGAAGCCCATAAGAATAGTGTCCTGAAATACCATTTTTCCGGTTCGGGGGTTATCCTCTATTTCTGGAAATCACCGGCAGCCGGCAAAATAAGCCTTTACCTCGATAATAGGATAATAGCCAATATCGATGCCTTCAATGAGCAGACCGTCGCAGCTGAATATCGTCTCAACGAATCTGTTGGCACCGGATCACACACGCTGACAGTGGTCAATAATATGGGCCGAGTCGTTATCGAAGGCATAAAGATAACTGGTAAAGAGATTTCTCGCGGGAATAGAAAGTGGATAAGAATATCTCCGGAAATAGGAGTTACCACCAGAGAGATTGATTATCTTCATGTGTCTGTTGACACTGCCCGCTTGCCGCCGGGTACATACGGACATGACCTGTGCGTAGAATCGAATGGCGGTGAAGCGCCTATCGAACTTTTTGTCGAGGTATCGATGGAAACGGGTCTGAAAGTACTGGATGTTTACAGATACAGCTTCGGGAACGATGTCCTGCTCAGCACTAATCCTCAGGGAGAAACAAAATCGGATTATTTCAAAAACTATCGGAAGGAAGGGATCGCCTTCAGGCTCTTCACTCCGGGGGCTCCTGGAACAACAGAGTTTTATCGATGGTACAATCCCCAAAAACAATTGCATTTCTATTCATACGAGGCAAACGGTGGAGGAAAATTATCCCGGGAATATGTCTTTGAAGGGACCATCGGCAACATTGCCACCAGCCGCCTGCCCAATACACGCGAATTGTACAGCTGGCAGCATCCGTCAACAGAACAATATTTTTTCTCTACTGATCCGAGAGGTGAAGGTATATACAAAAAAGGATATAAATACAAAGGAATAGCTGGTTTTGTCAGATAACTGGACACTGCCATAAAAGAGATGGGATTGGCGCTTGACAAAAAATGTCAAAAGAGATATTTGCCACTCTCTTTTAAATAAGCATGCGCCTGTAGCTCAGCTGGATAGAGCAACGGACTTCTAATCCGTGGGTCGAGAGTTCGAATCCCTCCAGGCGTACCAGAGAATATGGTGGGTGTAGCTCAGTTGGTTAGAGTGCCGGGTTGTGGCCCCGGAGGTCGAGGGTTCAAATCCCTTCACTCACCCCATTATTTGCCAATAAAATCAATAAATACGTCTTTTTGAAGGGTCGAGCTACAGGCTTGCAGAAATACATAAACTTACCCCTGGTTGAGCGGCTACCCTTCAATTTGCTCTTCCCGAATTCCGTGCCGACTTTGCCAATGCAAACCAAGATCAGCGCTGTAGGGAGCATTGTGGGAATTACTCATAATGGTTATTGTTGGAAAATATTTCCTCAAATCCTGCCTTGCTCCATCTTCAATTTCACCGTGAAACAGCCACAGATCAAATCTAAACTTCCCAGACAGATCGGTTTTGGTTCATTGCTTCAAAGAACTACCGGCCATGGTAGGTCATTGCCGCCGCTGCTTAGGGAAAGTATAAAGGCAACGCCCGGGGACGCTGCCTGTAAGGATAAATCTCATCCGCATGGATAGTCGGTATCTCCAACCTGATCGGACTATTTTTTCAGACCAAGGATTTCCCGTGCTTCTTCTGGCGTTGCCGGTTCGAAATCGAATTCCCGCATGATCCGGGCCATCTTTTCCACCAACTCGCTGTTATTCTTCGCCAAGACGCCGCGCTTCACGAAGAGGTTGTCCTCCATGCCGACGCGGACGTGGCTTCCCAAAAACAGTCCCTGAGTGCAGACGGGGAATTCGTTGCGCCCCGCGCCGATGACGGACCACTGGTAGTTGCCCCGGCCGAAGACCCGATCCGCTGTCGTGTTGAGGTTGACGAGATCGTAAGGGGTCGATTGGATACCGCCGAGGATTCCTGTAACAAACTGGAGATAGACAGGAGGCTTGACGTGGCCCGCCATCAGGAGATATCCGCAGTTGTAAAGGTGGGCCGATGTCATAGACCTCGAACTCCGGCTTCGTGCCGTTTTCCACCATGATGGAGGTGATTTTGAAGAGATCGGAGAAGGTGTTCTGGAAAACATAGCCCTTAGGCAGTTCCATCATCGCACCCTCCCAAGGGTATTTGAATTCTGTGAATTTCTCGGCCAGAGAAAAGACGCTCCAGTTCATTGACCCGAGGTTGCAGGAAGCTAACTCGGGTTTGAACCGGGGGATTACGGAGGCCCGCTGCTCCACGGTCATGCCGGCCCCACCCCCGGTGGTGATGCAGATGATGAGGTCCTTGTTCTTTTCCCGGATTTTGTTGATGATATCGTCGAATATCTTCAGATCAGCCACGGGCATGCCGTCGGCAGGATTCCGGGCGTGGATGTGAACCACGGCTGCCCCGGCGTTGGCGGCGTCGAGGGCGTTCTGGTCGGGGGTGATGGGCAGATGCTCAGACATCGTGGGGGTATGGATTGAGCCGGTAATGGCGCAGGTGATGATCCGTTTGTGGTTTGGGATCTTGATCCGTGCGGGCCGTGCTCCCTCCCCCTCCGTTACAACCTGTTTCGCAGCGGTCGCCTCTACGGGTGCTTCGGGCACTTCGGGGAGGACGAAGAAGTCCAGATTCGCCATTTCCGGCTTTAATTTGTCCTCCTCGCAGGTCTTGACAATCTCCACGACTTTATCGTTCACGGGAGTGGCGACGCCTGCCTTACGACCCATTTCGGCCACCTTGCCGTTGATCGTGTTGATTTCGCAGTGAAGGCCCTTTTCCAGATCTTGGAGCATGCTCGCCTTGAGGGCTCGGTGGGGGCTGAAAGCCATCTGGTAAAGCATAAAGGATTTTTTCATCTGTTGTCGGTTCTGGAATGCGAGGATTCCGACATCGACGCCTTGCATCGGTTCAGGCTTGACACCGAGGGCGCGCACTACGGCAAGGCATTCGTTGGCAATATGGGCTACGCATTCCAATGCCTTGGGATTGTCCAGGATGTCCCCGTAGGTGCAGCCCAGGGCCGCCGACATGCCGCTGAAGGTGGAGTTGACCAGGAGCTTGGTCCAGCGGATGCCCATGAGCTTGTCCGTGATGATGGGAATCCCGGCTGGACGACAGAATCTCCTTGATCTTCTCCAGGCGCTCCGTCATCCGGCCATCGATTTCGCCAATGTCAAAGGTCATCTTGTCTTCTGGCGAAGTCAGTTGGGATACACCGGAGGCCATCCAGGTGGCTCCCCAACCAACAGCAGCGCCGAGGGTCCGTGCGGCTCTCCCACATATTCGGCCACCGCGTCTTCAGGGAGACCGTTCTGTAGCGTCAGGACGATGCTCTCCTCATGCAGGTGGGGAAGAATCTGAGGTAAAGCAATATGGTTGTAAGTCGTCTTAACCAGATAAATGACGAAGTCATAGGTTCCATCCATCTGTGCTGGCATGATCGCCTTGACAGTGGCGGTCATTTCCAGAAATCCAATGATTTGCGCCCCTTTTTCATTTAGAGCTTTGACATGTTCCTCATTGGTGTCGACAAGTGTGACGTCGCGACCGCCTTTGGCCAGCAGCGCACCGAGGATCGTACCCAATGATCCCGCTCCTACAACAGCTATCTTCTATTTTTACACCTCCGTATATAGAAAATTGGCTGAATCTTTTAACCTGCTGTACTCTTATGATATATCTTGGAAGGAAACAATGGGGGGCAGACCCCATTGTTTAAGGTTGGCACCCTACTTTTTGGGCTAGGACAAGCTTTTATTCTTCCCAGAGGTCGGGATCGACGACGCCGATTTTGATGGCGTATTTCAACAAATCGAGACGATCATGAACATCCAGTTTATTCATTAGGCCGGTACGGTGTTTTTCCACGGTTTTTGGGCTGATGCAGAGGATATAGGCGATCTGGCTGGTGGAGCGGCCCTGGGCTACCAGACGGAAAACCTGCTGCTCCCGCTCGCTGAGGAGATCGTAGCTGCGCATCGAGGGAAGGTTTCGCTGTGCTTGTAGATACTTTCCGATCACTTCCGCCTGCAGCCGGGAGCTGAGGAAATATTCGCCCCGGTAGGCAGCCCGGATCGCATCGAGAATGTCCCGGCTGGGAGAGGCCTTAAGGACATAACCCCGTGCTCCTGCCGTGAGGGCTTGCTGCACATAGGTTTCCTTGGCGTGCATGGACAGGACTACGACCTGGGATGCGGGCACCGCCTCCCTGATGAGACCGATAACTTCGATCCCGCTCAGGTGGGGCATGGCGATGTCCATAAGGATGACGTCCGGCCGCAGCGTTTTAGCCCGCTCCAGGGCCTGTTGTCCGTCTTCGGCTTCACCTGCCGGCTCCATGTCCGGCTGGCTCTTGAGAAGCTGTTGCAAGCCATCCCTGACAATAGCATGGTCATCCGCGATGAGGACTCTGATTGTTTTCATAAATCCCCTTACTGAACCGGGATGATGGCCCTGATCGTGGTTCCTTTTCCAGGTATGGAGGCGATATCAATCGTACCCCCGCAGGAGGCAACACGCTCTCTCATGCTCAGCAGGCCGATGCCTCGAGGCGGGCTGAGCGATGATGATGGGTGAGACGACGTTTCGTATCCGACGCCGTTATCCCTGATCGTGAAGATGACCCGGGGATGGCTATAGGTCAGCATGATCTCGACCTGGGTCGCCTTGGCGTGCTTGGATATATTGGTCAGGCACTCCTGAAAGATACGGTAGAGAACGATTTCGATCTGTTGGTTCAGCCGCTTCTTCAGGCCAAGGGCTTGAAATTCAATCCGGATGTCCGGCCACCGCACATTGAACTCGTGAATAAACCATTCCAGGGTGGGTACCAGTCCCAAATGATCCAGCAGGTCGGGGGAGGTATGATGTGGTTTTCCTCACACTGTCCGCAAGCATTTCAACCCTTTGGAGAAGACCGCTGCATCGCTGCTTCTGTTCCGTAAATTCGTTTGCAAGGAATGATTGCAAGGCTTCGAGATCGAAGTGCAGGGAGGTCAAGGCCTGGCCGAACTCGTCGTGAAGATCAGCGGCAAGACCTTTTTTTTCTTCTTCGCTTACTTCGATGAGACGCCTTGAGAGATGATGGATCTCCTCTTCGGATATCTTGCTCTGGGTGATATCGATGCAGTTTCCGACCACCGCAGACTCCCCGAGATAGGTGGCGTGGGTGGCCCGTAAATCCACACAGCTTGTGGAACCGTCTTTCTTTATCACCCGGAAGGTATATTGACGCGGAAAGACCTGGCTCTTCTCACGGCTTAGACCCCTTTCCTTTACGAGCGGCCGGTCATCGGGGTGAACGAACTCCCAGAAATGCCTGTTCAGGATCTCCTCGGCATTGTCATACCCCATCATTTCGGCCAGGCGCTGGTTGACAAAGCGGAAAATTCCCTGCTGATGAATGAAGATTGCTGAAAGGGAGTTTTCAATCATGGTACGGTATTTTTCCTCGGATTCATGAAGTGCCTGCTCCGCTCTTTTCCTGTCCGTAACATCAAGGACAAACCCCTCGTATCCTTCGACGCACCCCTTCCTGTTTCGCCGCGTCGTGGCGGTAATCCTCACGTCGAGGATGGTTCCATCGCGGCGTCGGAACCTTGTTTCAAAATCCTGCACGGATCCCGTCTGTTCGATGGTCTTCAGAAACCGCAGGCGGTCGTCCGGGTCGACATAGAGATGGCGTGAGGAATCAAGACCGAGTACCTCTTCGGGAGAGCCGTAGCCCAACATCGCTACGCCTGCTTCATTCATGTCCAGGATGACGCCGGCAGTGTCGCTCAGATAGACCATGGCGGGAGAATGTTCAAAAATGTGCCGAAAACGCTGTGTCGAGCCCGTCAAGGGTCTTTCTTGTTTCTTTGGACCCCTCTGTGTATTCATGCTGTCAATCTACACGAAATCCAAATGGTTATCCATCCTTTTCTGACAATCCGACATGGGACAGAGACTCTTGCCGATAGATAATCATTGTGGTAACCCTGAATCAGTGGCACTAAATGTGCGAGTTAGCTGAAATGGTAAAAAATCAACCCTTGACCGATTTATCCTCATTTGAAGAAAGCACGGCCTGCATGTCAGCCGGAGGCCAGTGAGGGATATGATTATTCAAGTTGTCAATAACACAGATGAAATGCGATATTCAGATGCACCTTTCCCTCTTTCTGCAAAATTTTCAATGAGGAACTCTGGAAATCACCATTTGACCATCCACCTACATAACGGGGATCATAAACCCCCGGTAAAGATTTTGCCAAACAATGGCCCAGGGATTATAACGGCCGAAGGACAGATACAGTCGCCGCGCATGGAACGAAATCCTGGAGGCCATGTAAATCAGATCCTGCATCACAGTGCGCAGGCGTCGTCGTTGCGCCTTCTTCCGATGGGGCGTCCGGTTCTCCAGATTGCCGTTGTCATCCCGGAGACTCTCCTGTCCACAAAGCCGCAACAGATTGTAAGCCATCAGGGCCAGGACCATGATATCGGAATTGGTGGAAAAATGCTCGCTCGGCAGTCTCTCCAGATCCATATCCGACTTGATCTCCGAATGAAACTGTTCGCAGGTTCCGTGGTCATGGTACAACAAGATCACGTGGTAAGGGTCGTCCTCAAGAGAAGTCCAGTAGGTATCCACTTCCACCTCAGGAACCAGCAGCCACTGACCATCTTTCATCGTCCGCTCTGTTACCTCGAAGACGATCCGCAGAGGTTCGGCAAAACCGTCTACGGTGCGGTGCGTCTCCCCACGCCAGACAGTTTTCCCCTCGCGGGACGTTGCTTTTTGACCTTTTTCCTGAGCAATCTTCAACCACTCCTGAATGTTTTCCCGGCGGAGGTTACGCTTGATCAGCCAGTCAGCACCCTCCTCAATGCAGATCCCGATGTTATCCAAACTGTCGTTCCCAGAATCCAGGCGAACCAGAATCCCCTTGTCCGTGATCATCTTTGCATCCCGGATAGATTCTTTCAGAAACGTCGGTGTTTCCTTCTGGGAATGCTGTTTTCCCTCCCGAAGCTCAACATTGACCTGGTACCCTTCCCGGCCAAGGTAAGCAAAAATCGGCGCATATCCGTCAACACCCTTGTATGTCCTCGATACACCTTCCTTCTTCGTCTTGGAATTGTCGAAAGGACTGACGTCAATGTCCAAGGCCGCCAACTCGCCCTTGCGAGTAGATACCGTTCCAATGCCAGGGGCCGTCTTGCGGATCAATCGCGCCGACTCTTCCTTGACGATCTGATCAAACGCTCCTTTCACCACATCCAGCCTCTGCCTGAGGGTCGGACTCGAAGGACATTGCTCAATTCCCAAACTGTAAAGGAAAAAGGGAACTTCCCGAAACGCCTCAATCGCCTCGTAATCCGGCTTTCCCATGCACAACAATCCGATCATCGATTTCACAATATCGCTATGGGAGATCTTGGGCTCCAGACATCCGGGCAACGTCACCGCGTTGATACGCGTCCCCAGTTCTATCAAGAAGACAAAGACCAATGGAAATAGAATTCCTTCCAGATTGGAATGCGATGAACTCATGGCTCGATATTCCATGCCGCCCAATATCGTGAAGCATTCCATACAGGTCATGAATCTTTCCTTGGCGATCACAGACAATTTGAAAAGCGGTGTGCCCATAAACAGGGGTCTTGTCATTGCGGCTGCGCTCCTGCATGATATATCCTGACAAAGTCCTAATTGGCGCTAAAGTGACAAATATTGAACAAGAACGATTCACGATGAATTATCTTATGGTCAGAAGGAGGTTCCAGAGAATATCCGCCTAAGGTGAAAGCTTGATAGTGGCCTGCAACTATTGGGAGAAATAAAAAGACGATCATACCAGATGATCTGAGGCAGAGGATTCTTGACGTTTAAGAGACTATTTAATGATGACGTATGAATACGCAAGATATGTACGTGCCGGAGAAGTAAAAAAATATAAGCATTAGAGGTTTTAATGGACAACAAAATTATGGATAACGGCAACATTGAAGTGGTTTTGTTTGATTTTGGCGGTGTGATCGCTGAAGAAGGTTTTATGAAAGGTCTCAACATTATTGAAAAAGCAAATGGACTTGATGAGAAAGAGTTTATTCAAGCGGCTTTTGATGTCAATTGTTCAACGGGCTATATTCTGGGAAAAGCATCAGAGGAAGTATTCTGGAATGAACTGAAAGAGAAGACAGGTGTTAAGGGAGACAATGCAGACCTCAAGGCTGAAATCTTCTCCGGGTTCGTGTTGAGAAAGTGGATGATTGACCTTGTAAAAAAGTTGAAATCTGAAAATATCGTTGTTGGTATCCTCAGTGACCAGACGGATATGATAGACAGGTTGGATGATCAATTCGATTTTTACAGATGGTTTGATCACATCTTCAACAGTTACTATCTTGGAAAAGGTAAGCGGGATATCAGTCTCTTTGATGATGTTGCTCTCACATTGAAAACCAAACCAGATCGAAAGCTGTTTGTTGATGATGATCCCGGACACGTAGACAGAGCAAAGCGGAAGGGTTGGAAGGCCATTCATTATGTTGATCGGAAATCATTTGAAGAGGACTTCGAAAAGATCATGCCGATGAGGGGATAAGTATTGTTATTGACTCTAAAATGATTTATTCACCGAGTGATCAATACCTTTTTACGGATAGATCAAGATATGAAAGCATTTGGAAAGGAAGGCCATATGAGCAATGAAAATATTTTTGACTTAGAAGAACAATTCATCGGTCAATTTGATAGGGAAGATCTGATAGCCTTTTTTGATTTCCAATTAACCGTCGATCAAAATGAGAATGTTCATGGACTCTGCAGGATTTCGAAACCTAAAAAAGGTGAGGCAATATCAAATTACATTTCCCTTTTGTTTGTTATAGATAAGATCGATGATAGGTTTAAAGGAGAGATAGATTCTCACATGAAAGGGATATCGTGGGATGACTTGAAGAACAAATTGAGAGGATGTGAAATGATTGTCCCTATGTCCCATGTGAGTTATGAAACACGACAATTCAGCCAGGATGTAGAAATTTACCTTGGTCGAGATATGCAAATCACAAGGGAATACATTGGCGATGATCTCTATCCTGCAATTCTTGAAATTTTCCGGTGCAAGAGCAATGAACTGACATTTTGGGAAGACTTTCCTCAATAGGAGAATAAACCACAATAGGGAGACATGTGCAGCCCTTGAATCTCAATCAGAGGAAAGAGCTTTGGGATGACTCAAGAATTCAAACTTTCAAAATAATCATGTCAATTTCTTAATCCATATTAACATGCATGCCCGAAGGCGGGCGCAACGAAGAATGAAAATACCCCCCTAACCCCCTTTGTCAAAGGGGGTTAGGGGGGTATTTTCATATAATAAAGATTGAAAGATCCAATGGACAATGAACGCTGAGGACAATTGAGAATATAACATTGGAGGCAACAAATGGCCCTGTATCTTATGCGACATGGAGAAAGCGTTCCTAAAGAAATCAATCCCGATTGCCCATTATCGAATCGTGGGTTGGTATAAGTGAAACGAATGGCAGAGCTGGCCTCTGAGAAGAATATTGTACTCACCAAAATCGTTCATAGCGGCTAGAAGCGAGCGGAACAAACGGCGGCTATCTTCAGATCAATACTGAAACCGCTCTTTGGACTTGATCAATCAATAAATCTCAATCCGAATGATGATATTTTCTATGTTCTGGGTCTGATAGCACGAGCAGAAAACATTATGATTGTGGGCCATCTGCCGTTTCTGGAAAAACTTACCTCATATCTGGTGACAGGGGATGAAGAAGAATTGGTGCTTCAGTTTCCTACTGCCGGGATTGTCTGTTTTTATAAGGATGGTCAAAAATGCGGTTCTTCAGAATCTCCAACAAATCAAAAACCCCCTGACAAACCGGTTTCGTCAGGGGGTTTTTAAATGGACACAGACTTTCAAAAGGCGTGTTTTTTATCCAGTAGAATTATCAAACCTCGTTTCGTCTCAGCCAAGCTTCCTGATAGAGCCTGCCGATAGTCAGGAAAAGGGCCAGGAAGAACATCCCGAACATGAAGTTGGGGGCTGTCCCGAAATACTGATCAATCTTGAATCCCAGATACAGGAAGAGGAAGGATGCAAAGGCAATCACGAATCCCCAGCTGCTGATAAACATGATGTGTTGATACTGTTGATATACGGGCCTTTGTGTGTTTTGCAGTGTTGCCATGATCTGTTCCTCCTTTCCTCTTTCTATCGATCTTTATTTCAGATGAATCTTCTTTCTGTTAACCAACCAGGTTTTTAATGGTGTCGATGACCGGATTGGTGAAGAGAGCAATCAGCACTGTGTAGAGGGCGAAAACTCCGGCGACTTCTCCCGTGTACATCTTCTCATACTTGTGCTTCAGGGAGATTATGGTCAACCCACCGATAATGAGGCAACCAAGCTGGAAGTAGGGGAAGTTAGCCACACCTGCTGCTGCGTATTCTGCCAAAGCGAAAGTTCCAGTCAAAAGAACCACCAACATTGCCGCTACCATCGTTCCTAATTTCTTTTTCATGATCTGTGTCCTCCTATGTCTATTTTTTTATTTGTTTCGTTTGACTTTATACGTTGCGTAAAGCGTGCCAAGCTGTATGAAGTGAACTTGCACGTATAGTAAGTGTATGTTATGGATAGATATAATTGAAAGTAGAGTAGGGCAGGGCGATGATTTTCTGACCGGATGAAGGATGCTTATTTAATGAAGCTTTAAAATTGCTTGAACGAAACGATGGGAAATGAAATTCATAAGGGCTGATAAATTCTTTTAGCGCCTATTTCCATGATCCCGGTTGCAGCTCGCACCGGCATGTCTACAGGTTATCGAATCTCTGCCGTCATGCCCTCATCCCATCAGACAAAGCCTGATCTCCAACATCAAATATCCTGATCCATATAAACGCCCATTTCTCATCCCATATTCATCATTACCCTGATTGTTAAAAATTGCCTTAGAGATTATCATAGGGCTGAAAGAAAGAGAGAGGAGACATAAAGGCCATGACGACCACCAGCAACGAAAGAATCGAATTCAGTCCTCAGAGAGACATCCTGGGGAAAACGATAGAGAGAAACAGGACCAGCCGTCATCATATGACCGGTCTTAAAGGATTATAAACCGTATCAAAAGAGAGAGGAGAAACGACCATGAAGAAGACAGGAACCAAAAAAGAAGAAAGATTCGCAAAGAAGGCTGGCAAGACTTGGTTGGATCCCATGTGCACCCCGTTTGAGACCAGGTAGATAACAAAGATAACGAGTCTTAACTTTAGAGAGAGGAGACAAGGATCATGAAAAAGGAAAAGACAGTATACAAGGGTTGGATTGACCCCATGTGCACGCCTTATCGCTACAAGAAAGGCTGACAGCCCCGAGGATACATAAGGTCTGCCACAACGGCAGAAGGACTCGAGAGAGGTAGCCTTAACGGATAATATGAAAACCCTGCCTCTCTCAAAGTTAAGGGCGGTGGTTGGTTAGACACCGCCTTTACTTTTTTTCACTGAGGCCATCTCCGGCAGAAACAGTGATCACCAAAGGGAAAGAGGAGAATGCATCTGCAAAAAGAAAAAGAGAAGAAAGATGTAAAGGATTTGAAGACACCGGAAGCTGACATCCTTACGTGTCTGGTAAATGGCGAGGTTCCGTAAAGCTTTAACTCCATCCCCTGCCAAGCCCCTGTCTGCATTTGATTCAGGGGCTTTTTCTTTTGACCTCAGCTGTTGTTTCCAATATACTCTCCAAACGAAATCTTGCCACTATCCAAAATAAGGAGAAATAAATTGTATCTAAAATCATGTAATGCATGGCTATTAATGTTTATGGCCATCTTGATTATCTTATGTGTTCCGATTACCTCTCAAGCAGTTCCATTAAATAAAATTACGAAAACAAGGATCATCAAATACCTTCCGCCAATACCTTCAGAAAAAAGAGAAGGCTCCTGCTGGACCAACTCCAATATCATTCAACGAGCAGATGTCTGGCGGTGCATGATCGGTAATGAAATCTTTGATCCATGTTATGCTGTCCAGGATAAAACAACGATTGTGTGCGGCGCCCGGCCTGATATTGATAAACCATCAGGATTTGTCCTCAAGCTGACCCAGCCATTGCCGACACCTGATGTTCCCAAAGGCCCTTCTTCATCAGCATCTATGATTGAACTGGAAGATGGAACAATTTGTGATTTTATCTCCGGTGCATCAGGCGCTACGGATGGCGTCAGAAGTGAGAGGATCAACTATTCTTGCCCTATCAAAGGTCAGAATGCAGTTGTCTTTGGTGACTTGCAGCCGGGAACAGTCTGGATTGCAGAAAAAGGAATTCTCGTTGAACAGAAGACCAGGAATGATCTGCCGCCCCTTCTGGTAAAGGATCTTCAGAAGGTGAGAATTAGGACAGTCTGGCAGTGAGATATGAAAAGGGGTATCCTCGTGAATCAAGAAAAGCGTAACTTTGATCATGATGCGTCATCATGGGATGAAAAACCGGGAAGAGCAAAACTAGCCGAAGATGTTTTTTCAGCGTTAAGAAGGGAAATCACTCTTATCAAGAATATGGATGTCCTTGATTATGGTTGTGGGACCGGCTTGATCGCATTAAGAATTCATCCCTATGTTAATGCGGTATGAACCAGGGCAGCTCACCACTTATAAAACGCTCCAGGTTGTCTAAAGAAACCAGACCACCTCTCTCTATGATCCGGAAGTTGTCGATATCAGTCTGCGGCTTTTCAATAAAAAAAAGGGCTATAGGCTCATAAATTGACCGTCTGTGGCTATGTGTATCTTCAAGAGATGGCGCCTGTAAAAAAATCACCAAAAAGGACAGTCAATGACCACTGCCGAAGGCTGTGGTCATTGAGTAAGCTTAAGCTCCAACAATTCGTATCTTTTTTCTTAATGTGTCTGTTATATTCTGCCAAGCCAGTGTTCGGCTTCAACGAAAACATCATTTAATCGTTTATTCGACCACGTTTCAATACAGGGAGGAAGGCAGAAGCGGCTCTTGTGTGACTTGTTGAAACGGTTGCAATAATTTACCAATGAGATGATCTTGCCAAACCGCCTCACCGCGCCGGTCTCATATTTCATATTCAGATATGCTTGAGCAAGTCTTGCCAGTATCTGCTCATCAGACCTTTCCATATTATAGTCGGATTCGATAAGTGTTATAATCGCATCCCATTCCCCTTTAGACATATGATCATCGATAATATCAAAGAGGTTCAGCATTTTTGCGATACTACTCCCGGCTTTGCGTTTTTCCCTTTCCTGCGGCGACAGGAGAGATAGTTCTGCATATTCTATATACGGCCTCAAATCACATTTCCCATTCTCGCATTGCAAACCTTTTTTCCAGGCGTTCAGCGCCTTTTTTACATCGCCCGTGGCAAAATACGCCATACCCAGCAAATGACATGAATGACGGTGGCTTCCATCATCGCCGTTTCCCTCGAAGTCGATTCCACTGATTATGATGATAACACCTTGCCAATCAGCCTTTTTCAGCGCATCCTCAGCAAGCTTGATTTGAACGATATAGTGATCCGGGTAGGTTTCTTTCATCCATGATTCAAGATCCCGACTTTGTTCATAATAATTCATTACTGCCAGGGCATCCGCAAACGCCGCTATCTCATCCGCCCCGGCGTTCTCCTTCATTTCATCGATAGTCCGGTAAACATCCTTGGGGGGAGAAAACTGCATTTTCGCCACCAGCGCCAATGATATCGCCTTTAGAGGACCGGTTGGGGAAGAGCAAGACCAAGGAGGATTGAATGAGGGGATATCCATTTCATGGTCGGTTCTATATAAATCGAGGTCAAATTCGGGCGGATGCTCATCGAGAATAACCGCCTTGATTCGGGTGTTCGAAAACTCTATCGCTGCAACCCGCTTAGAAAATTCATCAGTCGCGTAAATGAAGTTCCGGGGTGCCGGAACGCGGTAGAGCATCGTTAATCCTTGTTCCGATGGTTTCCAGGCGGCAAGGTTATAGCGTCCATTTGCTTTCGAGTGATTTTCGAAATAGGTGTAGATAATACCTGCTTCCATGGATGTAAACAGCGAATGTATCGCTTCTCCATTCGTGTCGGGTATCTTGATCGGCTTATTTTTCTTTTGAACATCGGGCCTGACTTCCAACGTCATAGGAAAATCCTCTCCATCCTTCGAATCTTCGCCCGAGGTATCGGAAATCGTATCTTCATAAGGCATAAACACAATATCCACGCCATTGGGGTGCAATGCAGCCTCATGAAAAACGATTGACGTTTTCAAAGTGTAAGTATCAATAAGTTTTCCGCTTTCAGAAAACATACGTACCGATTTACTTTTATAACTCGTCATGGCGATGCGGAATTCTCCGCCGCAGTTGATGATAATGGGAAAGCCAGTGCATTCGATCTGACGATTGTTGCGGCGCTGATCGATATCAATGATTTCGATGATCATCTCGCGATTCTCTTTTATACCGCCTTTATGTAACCACAGGTATCGATTCCGGGGAAATATCCATTCGTCTTCGCAATCCCAACTATCGCCGATGAATTTGCTGAAGTCCCTTCCAAAAACAATATCGAAGGGATCAAGAGAAACGGCAATCAAATAGCCGCTTTCCCCGGTAATCCAAATGATATACCCGGATGGGGTGATGTTTAAAAGATCTATGGCCTTGGGAGATCGTAAGATATAGCCTTTTTTAAATTGCCGGTCTTCAAGACAGAATATTCTCAGAAAGATCCAGCGGCCGTGACCGGTTACGAGCAAAAGATGACGTCCATCCGGCAAGAGACAAATCTGCCGGTGGTCGTGAATATCTTTCAGGTCCAGGAGAGTGTAACAACGAGGCAAAGTGGCAATATCCGCAGTTGTGAGGAGCCATTCCGCTTTGATCCGGGCGGAGGAATTTTCCACTTTCTCTCTCCAAGCCGCTTCCTCCTCGCCCTGGGTCAAGGTCGCAAGGCGACCGGCGATCTCTCGTGCAGCGATATGATCCTCCCTGTTCAAGTGCTCCGTAAATTTTTGACTCAGTATTTGAATCTCAACCAATTTATTCAATAATCCCGTTATTCCGTCGTAGAGGTTTTTATCGTTATGCTCTAAACGTTTGACTTTTATCTTTTCAAGCAGTTCACGCGTCAGCTCACTATTCTTATCGGCAAGGGCATTTTGGGCCTGTTTTAAAAGCTCTTCATTTTTTGAGCGCTCTTGATTCTTTAGCAGCAATTCCGCCTGTCGCAGTATATCATGCATCAAAGGTATATATTGAAGCGCTTTGGAATGAAGCTGAACTTGATCGATGACATGCTGCGGGTCTGCTCCTCTTTCCAAAGAGGCTTGCGATTCGCCAAGGGCAATGACGGCCTCGGCAAACATTTCTGCTTTCACCGATATTTCCGCTGCCAGCGCCTGGTCTATCCAAAGAAAATGCGGAAAGCCAAGGCTATTTCGGAGCTGCTCCCTCTGGAACGAATTCAATTCCATGTAAGCTAAAATGGCCTTTTTAAAGTCTCCTTTGGTAATGGACGTAGTGACATTTTCAATCTCCTTCTCTTCGCGCCAGCGGCGAACCTCCTGCTTCACCTTTTTGATTCTTTGTAATAATGCATCGGAAATCTGGCCCGTCGCGAACGCCCGACTCAACATGTCGGCCTCGGCAACAAGATCATTCCGGTTCTTCGCTTCGTCTGCCAACTGCAACCATCGTGCGGTATTTCTATTTTGCTCCAATTCTTTGAACTCATGGAGGATTTTCCTGGCTGCCCTGTTGTCGGGCAATGAAGCCAGCAACTTCTGCGCCAGCTGGGATGCCTTTTCAAAAGCGCCACTCTGCCATGCCTGGTTCATTTCCTCTTCAAGAGGCGCGAGTGTTTTGACATGCAATGCCTTGATACCGTTTTCGAGATGTAGGATCTTTGCGGCAAATTCGATTGATTGGCAGGATTTCAGTAACGCCAGCACGTCCAAGGCTCGAGTGGCGTCATGATCCTCGATAAAAGACTGTACCGCCAGGTAATAAATTTCTGCTGCGGCAGGTTCTAATATCATATCAATCCAGTCAAGGGCGCTATCAATCATCTTTATACGTGCACAAGCTAATCCCAGCCGAATCCTTACATTTTTATTTTTTATCATGTGCTTTGAAAGCTTTTCAGCAAAAGCTAGAGCTTTTTCATAGGCTGCCAGGTGATCGATCCAGAGATCTATCAATAATAAGGCCAACTCAACATTACTCGGTGAACGCATAAACGCTTGCCGATAATAAAGTTCACATTGCTCATAATCATATTCTTCCAGGGCTTGTCTTCCTAGAACGACCAGTTCTTCCGAAGAAGTGAGATCCGTCGTCCCTGCGTCATTTGCTGAAAAATCCTGCCAGGATGAAAGAAGGGCGGCTGAGGTGTTCACCGATGAAACCGGTTCATGATCGAAATTGTCGACGTCGATTTGCCTCTGTACCCATGACCTGGCATCTTCATCAAGTTCCTGCATATAGGCATGACAGGCATCCTCGCTAAAATGCAGAAGCCTGAGTCCGATCAACTGCGACTGATTTGCGTCCGTCTGCTCTACACGCAATTGATGATTGTAAAGCCTTATCAAAAGACTTTGCAGCTTTGCCTTTAATTGGTATCGTTGAGATGTTTCTTCCGGTCTCACTAGCTCCCCGGTGGGATTAACCCGATGGATCATGCGGATTAACTCCAGAGAACTCAAAGATATTTTCCCTGTTAAAACATCCTGAGGATCAATGGATTGTATCTTTTTTTTGTGTTTGTGTGCCATTTGAATCCACGCTTAATGTCGATCAGCGTCCGAAGAGTCTCGGTACGACCGAATCGTCCAGTGACAGGACATACATGGCCATGGCCCCCAACATCAGGATGACCCCCACCCATATTCGCCAGTCCTTGTGCAACTTTCTGCCACTTTCTTTGGTGTTACAACGTGATGAGGTAGTTCGGTGATTATGCTGCGACATACAGTCTTTCTCCCTTCAAAATCATCATTTTTTCCTGACTCATGCTGATTCCTGATAACATGAAGAAGAGATGCGTTAAGCCGGTATCTCATCGCTTTCATAGAGATGGAAATCGAATGGCGACTGAGAATCGTTTCGATTTGGAATTAAACACACTGACTCGTCAATTTTTCTGACTATTTGCCTTCTCGTTTTCCGATTGCATAAGGCTAATCAGACGATTAAGTAGCCAGATGATCTTTTCCATCATTACGGTCAGGTCCAGCAGGCATCCTTTGTCATTTGCCGAACCGAGCTTGTCGCTGTCCATATATGCCTTGCGCAGTTGTTCCATCGTCGGGGCATTGCTGGAACTTAGATCCTGGAGCATCCGTACCTGCTCCGGAGCGTTTATTTTCTCGGTATCGGCGGCAAAGTTCAGCAGGAAGTCTATCGATTCCAGGCAAGCATCCGAAAGCTCCTCCAGTGAAGGATATGTCCTTGCCTGCAGGATGATTTTCACACCTGAAGCGGTACTGTCGGCGAGTTGATCAAGCAAAGCCTGACGTGTCTGAAAATAGGCATGATTCTTAGCCGTCTGTGGTGGCATCTGCATGGCTGCCACCGTTGCCGTCGACGCCGCTACCTCGCTCGAAAGGGATTTGTAGGCAACATAACGGGAGGCGAGGTTAGTACCATTATAGTCTTCTCTTGCCGTAGAGACAAATGCCGCGATCTGTTCCAATTCGCGCGTCTGTTCCAGACGGATCAGTTCTAGGCCCGTGTCCGGGTCCTCCGGTTGAAATTCCGATAGATATTTGGGATGGGATAGGTCTTCTTCTTCCGATGGCGGGAGAGATCTTGCCAGCCAGCGGGTAAGCGGTCCATTAATTGTAATGAAAAAGATTGCCGATGTCATATTGAACAGCAGGAACACCCAGGCTGCCTGATCGTCCAGGTCTGGAATGAACGAATTCAGCAGGGCCATTACAAGCGGAACGTGCAAATAGACTTCTATATAATAGAGCAGAATAAAAACCACCGCCCCGAAGACATTGAACATGTTTACAAAGCGTACAAGCTGTCGCGACGTGCCACGAAACGCCTGTCCGATCATCACCTTGAATATGGTCGAACCGATCGCTGCGCCATACATGAACAGGAATGCCTGAGGACCCGTCAGGATACCTTCCCTCGCCAAGCCTATTGCCACCAGTGCTACGGCCGTTGAGGACTGGGCTATGAATCCCAGCGTCATGCCTGCCATGATCGACAGCAAGGAATAGTTACGGCTAAAAGCCATTGCCCCGGTAAACCAGGCCTCCTGCCGCAACGGTTTAACCCCGGCAACCATCATCTCGATTCCGAAGAAAATCAACCCCAGGCCCAGTCCGATGAGGAAATATGTGCGGTATTTCTCATCTTTTGTCAGATACATCGCGATTCCGCACAGGCCGACAAGGAACATTACCCCTACGGTAATATCCAGGGAGACGATAAAGACAAGGACACAGTTCCCGACACTGAATCCATTCAAGATAGTGATCGCCTGCGAAACTGTGAGCATCCCGGCGCTGATCAGGCTTGCCAATATTACCAGCGCTGCCGAGGTGCTCTGCATAACTGCCCCGGACCCTAAGCCAAAAGCCAGGGCACGTGCCCGCGATGAGACAAACTGGGTTGCCAGCATCCGGAACTGCCTGCTGCCTACTTGCTTGAGACCGGATGAGAGCATTTGAACACCTGTGAACATCAAACCCAGGCCTAGAAGAATTTTACCGATTACTACGATCATAATCACCCCAAATATTCAGGCTTATTGCGTTTGAGACAAAACTTTGTAGGAAAGAAGATATAGGCGAAAAGGTGTTGCATGTCAAAAGAATAATAACTGATGCAAGCTTGCGGAATCGTTTATTGCAAAAGCCATCGATATCAATTCGACACACATGTTTTGGATTGAATTATCCCCTCCCCGTTATCAATCGGGCAGGGTGGAAATATTCTTTCTTGACAATAGCTGTATCCTCGTTTATATGACGTCACCGTTTTAACGGAGTGTGATTTGACAGTCAGGGGCATTTGACCCTCAATGATTTAAGATGGATAGGTGTCGAGATGAGGGTTCAAATCCCTTCACTCACCCCATTGATTGAAAAAAAGGCGCCTGTAGCTCAGTTGGATAGAGTCGCAGACTTCGAATCTGTTGGTCGTACGTTCGAGTCGTACCAGGCGCGCCAGATATCAGATATAGATATTATTCGAATTAAAGGGCCTTTAGCTCAGTTGGTAGAGCAGTTGACTCTTAATCAATTGGTCGGGAGTTCGAGTCTCCCAAGGCCCACCAACAAAAACAAGGGGTTACGGATTATCACCGTAGCCCCTTGTTGCTATTTGGAACATTCCCAACCCATCTTCTCACCTCTTTTTCAAATCTATACGCATTTCTGCCTTGCCTGTAAAATCCTGTAATTCCAGCAATGGTAATTGCTATTTGATGATTATTGCAGTATAGAAAAATTACTTTAGCCTCCACCTCGTTGTAATCAATGTTGGTATTCCATTACCAATTTTGATATGGACCTATCTAGATCCAGATAGTTGAAGCTGTAAAGGTTACATTAAACTCGCCAATGATATATGGTGAAGGTATTTACAACGGAATTAACCGATGTCTATTTTTCGTTCATTAAACCAGGAAAAATCGAAGAAGATCTTTCTGATATCTTTTTTCCTCTCCGCCCTGTTGCCCGTCCTGATTGTTATTCTCGCCGGTCATTACTACCTGTTCCCGCTCCTAGACGCAGATGAAATCGATAAGCTGAGCGAAGTTTTTGCGTATGGCCTTATGGTTCTTATCTTCTTTCCCCTGTTGACCTTCTTTCTTATGTTCAGGTGGTTCAGTTTCCTGGAAAGGGTAACTGCCGAAATCACTATAAAGACAATGGAGCTCAGTACGGGGCAAAAAGAATTTGCCGGCCAAAACCTGCAAATCGACGATATTTACCGTGCCGACATACAGAGTAGATCCCCTCAAGATAAAGAAGAAAATGAAATACAAAGTATCGTTCGTTCCTTTAACGAGATATTCCAGACCGCAGCAGACCAGATTGAGGAGCGAGACCGTATCAAGATGATTCTTGCCGGGCTGATCGCCATGGCAACTGATCTGACCTCAGAGCTGGATTTTGATCGTCTCTTTCCGTTGATAATCGGCAAGGTTACGAATGCCATGGCGGCCGAACGCACCAGCCTTTATGTGGTTGATTGGGAGAAGCGTGAAATTTGGACGAGAGTTGCCGAAGGCATAGGGCAAATACGCCTTCCTCTGGGTGAGGGCATCAGCGGTCGCGTTGCCGAGTCCGGGGAGATGATTAATGTGGCTGACGCCTGGGAGTTGCCCTACTTCAATCGAACCTATGATGAGACGAATCAGTTCCGAACTCTCTCCGTCTTATGCATACCCATCAGAGGCCGTCGTGTACGGCATATCGGAGTGCTTCAGGTTATCAATAAAAAGGGAAAGAGCCGTTTTGATCAGGAGGATGAAATACTTATTAAAGGTTTGGTGTCTCAGGTCGGGATCGCCCTTGAAAATTCCCTGCTTGTCGATGAGATGAAGCTATCCTTTGAACGATCCATCAGTTCCCTCTCCGCAACCGTGGACGCGAAGCACTCTTTCACGGCAGGCCACTCAGAAAGGGTTACGGAATATTCCCTGCTTATGGCCAAAGAAATGGGACTCAGCCAAGACCAATATGAGGTGCTAAAGTATGCTTCCCTGCTCCATGACATCGGTAAAATTGGCATCCGCGACGAGATCCTAACTAAAAACGGCGCCTTCACTGCCGACGAGTTTAAGGAGATGCAACTCCATACTGTCAAAACGAAGTCCATACTTGAAAAGTTCCATTTTCCCGAACATCTCCGGAGGGTTCCTGAAGTCGCCAGTTGCCATCACGAAAGGGTCAATGGGAAGGGGTACACGGCGGGCCTCAAGGGTGATGAAATTCCCCTTGAATCAAAAATCATGGCCGTTGCCGATGTCTTTGATGCCCTGACATCGAAACGGGACTATCCCAAGTATGCCTTTGGCGAGATTCTAAAAGATGATCGTATGCCCATAAACAAGGTGATTGCCATTTTACAGGGCGATTCGGGAAGTCATTTCGATCCCGTTGTCGTTGATGCATTTCAACGCTGTCTGAAAAAGGCGCTTCTCCGATACCGATGCGAACACTTCCCCCCTGAATATGTGGATGATTTTTTACAGCATTATTAAAACAGGACTCTCCCCCAAAACTGGTCAGGTCAAGGCACATTAGATCGAAAAAGGGGGATATTTAAAATCCGGATGCACCATGAACCATAGGATTATCCCTTCAATTTCTTTTGACAAAACCGGTAGTCTATTATAAACACGAGCGAAAAATATTCAGGGAACCTTTTCATGAAGAAGATCTCACTGGGATTAATTGGATTTGGAACCATCGGGGCAGGGGTAGTGAAACTGCTCCAGGAAAGCGGCGATCTTATTGAAAAACGCCTTGGTGCCCGTCTTGTCTTGAAGAAAATCGCCGATCTAGATATCACAACCCCCCGGGTTGTGACGGTGGCGACGGACATCCTAACGACAAAAGCCGCGGATATTCTTGAAGATCCGGATATTCAAATCGTTATTGAACTCATGGGGGGCTATGAACCGGCGCGGACTTTCATTATGGAGGCCATGGACAGAAAAAAGCATGTTGTGACGGCCAACAAGGCGCTCCTGGCGACATACGGCAACGAAATATTTCAGGCCGCGAACCGGGAAAAGGTGGATATCCGTTTTGAGGCCAGTGTCGGCGGGACAATCCCCATCATCAAGACCCTCAAGGAATCACTGGTAGCCAATCGTATTAAGTCACTGATGGCCATCATGAACGGCACCTCGAACTATATTCTCTCGAATATGACGGACGAGGGGAAAGCCTTTGGCGACGTTCTCAAAGAGGCGCAGGCCCTCGGCTTTGCCGAGGCGGATCCGACTTTCGACGTCGAGGGAATCGATACCGCCCATAAGCTGGCTATTACCCTTTCTCTTGCCTACGGAAAGCGGGTCGATATCGAAAGTATTTACCGGGAAGGCATCTCCCGTATCAGCCAGCAGGATATAGAATTTGCCAGGGAGTTTGGCTATCGCATCAAACTGCTGGCCCTTGCCTTTGAGCGGGGGGACCTTGTGGAGGCGCGTATTCATCCGACGATGATCCCCTTTGACCACATTTTGGCCAATGTAAACAGTAATTTCAACGC